>Ga0182024_10000277_pt1 | contig 129473 bp, 116 predicted proteins | sample P32metaG_FD_120480 | JGI IMG/M metagenome (GOLD analysis project Ga0182024, IMG submission 120480) | Permafrost microbial communities from Stordalen Mire, Sweden - P3-2 metaG (Illumina Assembly) | ecosystem: Environmental > Terrestrial > Soil > Wetlands > Permafrost | place: Sweden: Stordalen... | reverse complement strand
GCAAAAAGCGCGGCTCCCCCCACAAGAGGGCTCCGCCCCCTTGTGAATCCCCCGCAAGATTTTCAGCGGGGGTACTTGACAGGAGCAGGCCTTCTCATGGAAGCCGTGACCGAAGGGAGCGGTACGCAACCCGGCGCTTTAGTATCATTAAAGGCGTGATGTCCCCGCGGGAATCCACCGCAACCCCGCCGGCCGGATTCTCCTCCCAAACTTTGGCCAAGCTCGCCGAACTGGAAGGTTCCGTCGGATCGGCCATCCGTGGGAAGCCTGAAGTCATCCGGCTTTCAGTCGTCTGCCTGCTAGCTCGCGGACACCTGCTGATCGAAGACGTGCCCGGCGTCGGCAAGACTACTCTGGCGCAGGCCTTGGCGCGCTCGGTCGCCTGCCGGTTTCACCGCCTGCAATTCACCAGCGACATGCTTCCCAGCGATGTGCTGGGGGTCACCATCTATAACGCCCACTCGGAAGCGTTCGAGTTCAAGCCCGGACCGATCTTCAGCAATTTCCTGCTGGCCGACGAGATCAACCGCACCACGCCCAAAACCCAGTCGGCGCTGCTCGAGGCCATGAACGAAAACCAGGTCTCCATCGACGGAAACCCGCACCCGCTGCCGCGGCCGTTCATGGTGATTGCCACGCAGAATCCGGTGGAACACCACGGCACGTATCCGCTGCCGGAATCGCAGCTCGATCGTTTTCTAATGCGCCTGCGCATGGGGTATCCCGATATGGCCAGCGAGCGCCTGATCCTGCGCAATGCCGAACGCGGGCTGCCGGAAGCGGCTGCCTCCTCGCTCTCCGGGGAAGACGTGGTCCGGCTGCAGGACGTGGTGCATACGGTGAAAGTCGAAGAGTCGCTGGTGGACTACATGCTCGCCATCGTCGAGAAGACGCGCTGCCATGAATCGCTGGCGTTGGGCGTGAGCCCGCGAGGCTCGCAGGCGCTGTTCCGCGCGGCGCAAGCGCTGGCCCTGATGGAGGGCCGCGATTTTACGATCCCCGATGACGTGAAGCGCCTGGCCGTCCCCATCTTCGCCCACCGCGTGGTGATCAATACGCGAACAACCCTGGTGCCGCGCCGCGCCGATACGGGCGAGCGCATCATTGAAGATATCCTCAGCCAGGTGGAAGTCCCCCTGTAGATCGCTCCTTTAAATATGAAGACAGCTATTATCGGCCTGCCCATGGTGGGCAAGACCTCGCTATTCACCATACTGACCGGCGTGCACCAGGAGACGCATATCGGCTCCACCACCGCGCGCGTGGGAATTGCCAGAGTTCCCGACGCGCGCGTGGACGAGCTGGCGCGCCTATACGAGCCGCCCAAGATTACGCACGCGACGGTGGAATACGCTGACATGCCGGCGATTTCCAAAGAGAACCTGCGCGACCCCAGCTACCTGGCCAGCCTGCGCGTGGTCGATGCCTTCGCGCACGTGCTGCGCCTGTTCGAAGACGATACCGTGCCCCATGAGAAAGGTTCGGTCGATCCCCTGCGCGACCTGGAAGACGTAGAGACGGAGCTGATCCTCAGCGACTTGGTGGTGGTGGAGAAGCGCCTGGAGCGGCTCGACAAGGACCGCAAGAAGATCAAGAATCCGGAGCTCGACCACGAGTTTGAATTGCTTCAAAAGTGCAAAGCGGCGCTGGAAGATAATCAATCGCTGCGCCAGATGGAGCTCGATGCCGAAGCCGAGAAGCGCATCCGCGGCTTCCAGTTCCTCTCGCAGAAACCCATGCTGTATGTGTTGAACCTGGGAGAATCCGAAGCCGGAAAATTGCACGAGCGCGAGAAGGAATACCGCGAAGGCCCACTGGCGGGGCGCAGGAACACGTCGGCGACGGCCGTGTGCGGCAAGATCGAAGCGGAGCTGGCGGAGCTCGCTCCCGAGGAACAACGCGATTACCTGGCGAGCTACGGATTGAAGGAATCGGGACTCGAGCGGCTGATCTCGGCTACCTATGCGCTGCTCGGCCTAATGAGTTTCTTAACGGCGGGCGAAACCGAAGTGCGCGCTTGGACCATTCCGATGCACAGCACGGCGGTAAAAGCGGCCGGCGCGATCCATTCGGATTTCGAAAAGAAATTCATCCGCGCGGAAGTAGTGAACTGGAAATCGCTGGTGGATCTGGGCGGCTATCCAGGCGTACGCGAGAAGGGCCTGCTGCGGTTGGAAGGCAAAGAATACATCGTGAAGGATGGCGACGTGCTGGTGATCCGGCACGGGTAGGGGCGCCCGGCTCACCCTAGTAAACTAGTTGCCGGACGATGACGTCATTCTGGAAAATCGCAGCTCCGGTAACAGGCGTCGCCGTTATATGCGGCGCAGCGCTCCTTTTGCCAGTATACAAAGAGAAAGCGCTTGAGCGTAACCCCGCAGAGGCCGCGAGAGTCTACCGCGTACGCGCCGAGCGGGGAGACGCGCAAGCGCAGTACCGCCTGGGCGACAGTTGTGCGCTCGGCAAGGGAGTGCCGCAGGACTATACCGAGGCGGTCCGCTGGTACCGCAAAGCCGCCGACCAGGGATATGCTTTGGCTCAATACGATCTTGGCGTCATGTATTACCAGGGCCAAGGCGTCCTGCAACACTATGCCGAGGCTCTCGGCTGGTTTCGCAAAGCCGCCGAAAAGGGTCTGGCGCCCGCTCAGAAGGGCCTTGCCTTCATGTACGACAACGGAGTAGGAGCGCCGCAAGACTGGGTCGAGGCCGTCCGTTGGTACCGCAAAGCCGCCGAGCAGGGCGATGCGGTGGCCGAGAGCTCCCTCGGCTTCAGGTATGCCCACGCCCACGGAGTGCCGCAGGATTATGCCGAGTCTGTTCGCTGGTACAGGAAAGCCGCCAAACAAGGTAACGCGAAAGCTCAATACGCCCTCGGCGACCTGTATCGCCAAGGCCAGGGAGTCAAGGAGGACGACGCCGAGGCTGTCGGCTGGTACCGCAAAGCTGCTGAACAGGGCGACGCGGAAGCTCAATGTAGCCTTGGCGCTCGTTACGAGCTTGGCAAGGGCGTATCGCAGAATTATGGCGAGGCTATCCGCTGGCTCCGCAAATCCGCCGACCAGGGCTACTCAGGAGCTCAATGCGGCCTCGGCGATAGCTACTCAAAGGGATATGGAGTCACGCAGGACAACGCCGAGGCCGTTCGCTGGTATCGCAAGGCCGCTGAACAGGGTCACCCGTTGGGTCAATATGGCCTCGGCTTCATGTATTACCACGGCAGAGGAGTGCCACAGGACTATGTGCAAGCACATATGTGGATGAGCCTCGCGGCGTCGGGCGCCAGTGGAGATATAAAAGAGTACTAGTCCCGAGGGCTCGATCTCATTGCCAAGAAAATGGCCCCAGACCAGATCGCCGAAGCGGAGCGACTAGCGCGAGAGTGGAAACCCCGCGAACAACCAACCGCCACATTCCAACTCGATGGCCCACGGTGAGACCACTCGGAGCGCTGGCGGGCACAGGTTGATCCGGAAAGATGGCGATCTGCTGGTGATCCGGCACGGGTAGCCGGCGCAGACCTGCGCCGACATTTCACCGCTAAGTCCTTTCGATCGGTCCGAAAACCGGCGCAGATCTGCGCCGCCTGCCTGGTGTATGATGACGGACCAGGAGATTCCTTTCCATGCCCCACGTCAGCCGCTTGTGTGTTGTCCTGATAAGCGCGGGGATCGCGCTGGCCCAGCCCGTGCAGCCAGGGCCACCGCCGCCCATGCCGCCCGTCCTTCGCAACTACCAGGACGTCACGGCTGAGCGCCTGCTGAAACCAGAAGACGGCAACTGGCTCATGATCCGCCGTACCTATGACGGCTGGGGCTACAGCCCGCTGACGGAGATTACTCCGGCGAACGTGGCGCGGCTGAAGCCCGTCTGGGTGTTCTCGACCGGCGAAACGAGAGTCCACGAGGCGGCGCCGATTGTTAACAACGGCGTGATGTTCGTCTCGACTCCCAACAACCAGGTGATCGCGATCGATGCCAAGAGCGGTAATCTTCTGTGGCGCTATCGTAGGCCGCGGCCCGCGGGTTCTTCGGTGCCACACGACACCAGTCGCGGCGTCGCGCTCTTCGGTGACAAGGTCTATTTTGCCGCCGGTGAAGCGGTGCTGGTGGCGCTCGACGCCAAGACCGGCAAGGAAGTCTGGACCACTACCGTCGCGGATAACAAGGCAGGCTACTACATCTCGCTTGCGCCGCTGGTGGCCAACGGCAAAGTCATGGTCGGGTGTTCGGGCGGGGAGTTCGGCATTCGCGGCTTCGTCGCGGGCTTCGATTTGGAGTCCGGCAAAGAGTTGTGGCGCACGTATACCATCCCCGCGCCCGGCGAGCCCGGCAGCGAGACCTGGCCGAAGGGCGATCAATGGAAGACCGGCGGCGGCTCGGTGTGGGTGACCGGGAATTACGATCCGGATACCAACCTGGCTTATTGGGGTGTTGGCAACGGCGGACCCTGGATGGGCGATAGGCGCCCGGGCGACAATCTCTATACCGCTTCGACCATCGCGCTCGACGTGGCTACTGGCGCCATCAAAGGATACTTCCAATACCACCAGAACGATTCGTGGGACTGGGACGAAGTCTCCCCGCCGATCCTGGTGGATTTCCAGCGAGGCGGCCGCACCATGAAGGGCCTCATCGACGTGGCCCGCGACGGCTACCTGTGGTTCCTGGAGCGCACCGCCGGGAAGCCCCATTTCATCGAGGGCAAGCCTTACGTGAAGCAGAACGTTTTCAAACGCCTCGATCCGGAGACCGGACGGCCGGAAATTGACGAAACACACAAACCGGGCACGGGGAAAGAAGCGCAGTTTTGCCCGTCGCTGCACGGCGGCAAGAACTGGCCTCCGATCGCGTTCAGTCCCCAGACGCGGATGATCTATATTCCCGCCAATGAGAACCTGTGTGGCTCATCGCAGGGAGAGGAGATCGTCGAATACTCGCCGGGCAAGGGTTTCACCGGCGTAAAGATGGGCAGTCCTCCGGCCGCGCCGGGCGCCGATCATTTCGGTGAAGTGCAGGCATGGAACGTGGATACCGGCCAGCGAGTGTGGACCTACAACTATGCCAAGTCCCCGAATTGGGGCGCCATGCTGGCCACCGCCGGCGGCCTGGTGTTCAGCGGAGGCACCAGCGATCGTAAGATGCACGCCTTCGACGCCAAGACGGGCAAGTTGCTCTGGGAGTACCCCACCAACTCAGGCATTCTGGCGCCGCCGACAACGTTCACGGTCGACGGTAAGGAGTACCTTGCGGTGCACTCGGGGTGGGGCGGGGATTCACGCGGGATGCAGGCGAACCTGAATAGAATGTATCCCGGCGAGTACCCGGAAGTGCCCGAGGGCGGCGCCGTGTGGGTGTTCGCGCTGGAATAGTACCGTTACCGTTTTCCATCGCCGGGCCATAGATAAACAGAGAAGGCGACTTTATACTCTGTTCGTCGAGGCGCGAAATGCGAAGACTGTGCGGTTTCCTTTCCTACGCGGCGGCGCTGGTGCTGTTGGCGCCGGCGGCGTTTGGCAGCGCCGCAAGCGACGCATCGAAGGTTCCGGAGCCGGCCCTCGCCTATGTGCTCTGCGGTTTTCTGGTGGTCGTAGTGGCAGGATCCATTGGGCGTCCGCGGCTGCCCTGAACTCCCCTTGATTATCTACAAGAGTTGCAGTAGTCTGTTGTAGATAAGCAAGAGGAGCACCGCTCCCTACGGTCACGGCTCTGTAAAACACGCGTGTTGGTAAGCGCACGATGGGTGCGTAGGCGCACGACAGGTGCGTGAGCGCACGGCAAATCGCTTGCGAACGCGAGTGTGTGCGTTTCTGAGCCGTGACCATAGGGAGCGGTGGATGGAGCATGAGCAGACCCACCGACCTTGTCCAGGGCACCCTGGACCTGCTGATCCTCAAGACGCTGGCGCTCGAGCCCATGCATGGCTGGGCGATCGCACAGCGGATTCAACAACTCTCCAACGAAGTGCTCCAGGTCCAGCAAGGCTCGCTTTATCCGGCTCTCCATCGTCTGGAACAGCAAGCCTGGATTCAGGCCGAATGGGGCGAAAGCGACAACAACCGCCGGGCCAAGTACTACTCGCTCACCCGCGCCGGCCGCCGCCAACTGGAGCACGAGACCAGTAATTGGGAACGGCTGTCGGGCGCAATCTCCGCCATCGTGCGCGCCTGAGGATGACCATGCGGTGGCTCGACACCTCGACCTCGAAGTCCAGTAGAATATTGGCGCCGGCGTGCCGCCTTCTGAGGCGCGCTCTGCCGCCCTGCGCCAATTCGGCCATCCAACTCAGCGGCAAGAGGAGTGCCGCGACGCCAGGGGGACCAGAATGATCGAGGACTTTTTCGAGGATCTCCGCTACGCCCTGCGCGGTCTGCGCCGCGATCGCTTTCTGGCGTTCGCTGCCACCGCTACTTTGGCCATCTGCATCGGCGCCAACACTACGGTCTTCAGCATGGCGGATTCGATTCTGATCCGGCCGCTTCCCTACCCCGGCGCCGATCGCATCGATTGGATCAGCGAACGCACAGGACCCGTTCAGGAGGATATTGCGACGGCCCCCGATTACTACCGCGTCCGCGAGCAGAACCGCATTTTCGAAGACGTGGCTGCGTTCTTTCCATTCACGGCGAACCGGACGGGAGTCGAGCGGCCGGAGCAGCTGGATGCGGCGTCCGTGTCGGCTTCCTTCTTCCGCGTGATGGGCACGGAACCCCTCATGGGGCGCTATCTGGCGCGCGAGGAAGAGGGGACCAAGGCGCCACTGGTGGCCGTGCTGAGCTACGCTTTTTGGCGAAACCGGCTGGGGAGCGATCCGCATATTGTCGGCAAAGCCGTCGCTCTCGAACGCCGGCCGTACACCATTATTGGTGTGATGCCGCAGGGCTTCGACTTTCCGCGCGGAACGCAAATCTGGATGCCGCTCTACATGAACGAGGCCTCGGAACGTCCCATTCGCGCCAATACCATGTTTCGCATCGTCGATATCGTGGCGCGGCGGAGACCGCACGTCACACCGCAGCAGGCCGACACGGAAGTGCAACGCTTGACGTTCGCCATTCGCGCCGATTACCCCAAGGTATTTGCGAGCAGAGGATTCCGGTCGGATCTGACTATCGCCGCCACGCCACTGCAGCAGCACCTCACCGGGCAATTGCGCCCGGCGCTCATGATGCTGAGCGGCGCGGTTGGCCTGGTTCTGCTTATCGCTTGCGTGAATCTGGCCAACCTGTTGCTGGCGCGGGCCGGCAGCCGCCAGCGCGAGTTGGCCGTGCGTCTGGCACTCGGCTCCGGCCGCGGGCGCGTCATCCGCCAGGTACTCACCGAAAGCCTGGTGCTTGCGCTGCCCGGCGGCCTGGCCGGCATCGCCATCGCCTGGATCGCGGTGCACGCGTTGAACGCAGCTAAGCCCTCCATATTGGTTGCTTATCCAGCAATTGCGATGGATCCTCGCGTCCTGGCTTTCACGGCAGCTTTGACTTTGGCTACTGCAATCCTGTTCGGCATGGCACCGGCACTCTCTGCCGCCGGAATCAGTATTCAGGAAGTTCTGAAATCCGCCGGTCGGACCCATAGCATCGGACGCGGTGCGGCGCGCGTGCGCAAGTTGCTGGTGGTTGCCGAACTCGGCGTTTCACTGATGCTGCTGATCGGCGCCGGTCTGCTGGCGCGCAGCTTTCTGGCGCTGGCGCACACGGAAACCGGCTTCTCCACCGATCATCTGCTAACCTTCCGCACCACTCAAGTCGGTTCCACGAACTTCGAGGGCCGCACACGGTTCTACCGCAACGTCCTGGATGAGGTGAAACAGATTCCTCTGGCGCGCTCGGCGGCCCTTCTTTCCTACATGCCCTTTGAAGACACCTTCGATCGCGGCGGGCGCGTTCAGGTGGTAGGGCACGAGCCGATACCGTTCCTCAAGCGGCCCAGGGCCGATAACACGTTGGTCAGCGCGGAGTTCTTCCAGACCGTGGAAGTCCCGCTGCGGAGCGGACGGGTTTTTGATGCTCGGGACTCAGAAAAATCCGCCACCGCCGTGGTGGTGAACGAGGCGTTCTCCAGCCAGATCCTGCCAGGAGAGGACCCGCTAGGGCGGCGGATCGTATTCGGACCTGACCAGAACCCTCCCTTGACCATAGTCGGGGTGGTGAGAAATATTCGCGACGGCGCGCTCGGCGCGCCGATACGGCCCGCAGTGTATCGCTGCACCTGCCAGGAGCCGCGATACTTTGGCGGGGGGTGGTTTGTCATCCGCACCGCGGGCGATCCTAAAGCAGCCATACGTGCCGTGGAGGCGCGCGTTCGTAACTTCGATCGCGACCAGCCCATTTTCGATGTGAAGACCATGGATGAGCGGAGGGATGCGGCATTGGCGCCACAGCGTTTCCAGCTTCTGCTCATTGGAATCTTTGCAGGGATCGCGATCCTGCTGGCCGCGGCCGGGGTGTATGGGGTGATGTCGTATCTGGTGGCGCGGAGGACGCGCGAAATCGGAATTCGGGTCGCCATGGGCGCAAGACCAGGGGACGTGCTGGCGATGGTGATGGGCGAGAGCGCGCTGCTGGTTCTGGCGGCCATTGTCACCGGACTGGGGGGCGCTTGGGCGCTCACGCGCTACGTCAGATCGATGCTTTTCGGGGTGACGGAACTCGACGCTTCCACCTTTATATTGGCGCCGGTGCTGCTGGCAATTGTGGTGATGGTGGCGTGTTTGGGGCCGGCACGGCGGGCGGTGCGAGTGGATCCGATGACGGCGCTACGAGAAGAGTGAGCTACGCACGGAAACTCTCGATGGCCGAGCCTTCGTCTGCGAAGGTTTCTAGGACGGAGTCGATTTTCGTCATGCTCAACATCCGCTTCACCGGCGCATCCGGATGCAGGAGCTTCAGCACGCCCGAATTCTTGATGGCGTGGCAATAGCAGTTCATGAGCACGCCCAGACCGGTGCTGTCGATACGGCTCACTTGGCTTAGATCGATCAGGACCTTGGTATCGTTCTGTAGCCGGACCGCGTTCGCCAGCTCACTCAGTTCGAGCGAAGCGGCCATGAGCCGCGCGTTCGATTGGAACCGGATCACTGTGACGTCGTTGATCCGCTGGCGCTCGATCACCGGCTCGCCCAACCCGCGGATGAGCAACCGGGTGGCCTGCGTCTCCTCGAAGCACTCGTCGCAACCGAGATAGTGGTTCTCGAACTCTTCGGTCAGCTCGGGACTGAGCTTCCGGGTAAGGTAGCTGCGGATCAGCTCTTCACGAAAGACCGGATCGCAGTGCAAATCCATGCTCATATTACTTAGTGAGGCGAAGTGCTCCGATGTTTCGTCTGCTCGTTGTAAATAGTGCGAAATCTTTCTTTGGCCCGGCAAAGCACCACGCGGAAGTTCTCGTCGCTCATTCCGGTCGACTTCAGAATTTCATCTTTTGTCTTTTCTTCGAGATAGAACGCAGTGAGGACCTGTCGATCGCGGCTGGCAAGCTGTTCCATACCATGCGCGATGGCCTGGCGCATCTCCAGCAACCCGGCGTCGGGAATCCCCCGCGCGGGCGGTTCCGGAATCACCTCGGGCATGGGAGCTTCGCGCATCGACCGGCGGCGGTATTCCAAAATGACGTTACGGCAGATACCGTTCAGAAAGGCGCCCATCGCGTCCGGGTTGCGGAGTTTGTCTTCCCTGACGGCCAGCAGGAAGCGGGTTAGGGTTTCCTGCACCACATCGTCGATATCGGGGCAGAAGAAGCCCAGCTCATAACCGACCTTGAGGGACACCTTGGGACGGAGTTTTTCGATGTCCTCCTCGGCATAAGTCATGGAAATGGTCAACCAGCGGGCTTCGGCTGTGCCCGGCAATGCGGCCATCTTAGCATAGGGCGAAAATGCGGAGCCTCGCGCGGTAAGATGAAGGGCCGATGAATATCGAACCCACGGAGCTCGAGAAGGCCATCGTTCTAAAGGTAGTGGGCCGCATGGACGCCGAGAACGCGGACGACTTTCAGCAGGCCTGCGAACGGTGGATTGCCCAAGGCGCCAGGCATCTCATTGCCGACCTGGATGGGTTGCAGTACGTGAGCAGCATGGGGCTGCGTGCGTTTCTGGCCGTGGCGCAAAAACTGCATTCCCTTTCCGGATCGCTGATTCTGTGCGGACTCCACGGGCTGCCCCGCCAGGTTTTCGAGATGACCCGGCTTCTGAGCCTATTCCCCGTCTACGACGACGTTCAGCAGGCCATCGATACCCTTTAAATGGACTCGCCGTTTGCACGCCTGACGTTGCCCGCGCGCATCGATTCGGTGCCGGCGTTTCATGAATTTGTGCGCGTTGGGGCGGAATCGGCCGGCCTGGAGGCGCCGGAAATGGATTGGCTGGATCTGGTTTTGGAGGAGATTCTGGTCAATATTGCGCGGTATGCCTACCAGCCTGGAACGGGCGACATGGAGGTGGGTTATGCCGTGGCGCAGCCCCGCATGCTGCTAGTGGAAATATCGGATAGGGGCAATGCTTTCAATCCGTTAGCGTCCGATCCCCCGGTTTTGGGCGGGGGGTTGGCGGACCGGCCCATCGGAGGCTTGGGGGTCTTCCTGGTGAAGAATATCGTGGGCTCGCTGGCCTACCGGCGGGAACAGGACCGCAACACGGTCTCCTTCACCTTTCCCGGTCCCAATCAGGCTGGGGCTTGAGAAAAGTGGCGTTCGGTGGCCCGCGCGTGTAACACTTCTACATCTCGCGTCACAGTATAGTAACGTGAAGACTTGGCAAGACTCGGAGGAGAGGAGATCAGAATGAGCACGACAACGGTTCGCAAATTGAGATTCCCGATGTTGATTAGCGGCGGCATTATCGCGGCGGGCATACTGGTTTATTTTTCGCACGGGTATATCAATTCGCAGAAGACCCAGGGAGCCATCGGGCAGCGCGATGTGTATCGCGATGGCGAAGTGAAAGCCGCCGACGTTGCGGCAACTCCAGGCGCGGCTCCAATAGCTATGAAAGCCATTTTGGAGAGCAAAGAGTTCCAGTCGCTGACCAAGAATCCGGCATTCGCGAGTATGATATCGAGCAAGGCTTTCACTGAACTCGCGGCGGACCCGTTGTTCGTGTCCTTGATGCAGGAGAGCAGCCTCCAACAGATCTTTGCGAGGTCGAGTCAAGAGGCATTGGCGGCGTCCAATGTGCAGGCGATGCGTCTGGATCTGATGCACTTTCTGAACCAGAACACACAATACGCGAGCCTCGCCAACAATGCGGCATTCAACGCAGTGGCTGGCAACCTGTCGTTCTACACGGCGATGTCCTCCAACCAGTCGCTCTTCGCCGGCCTGGTATCGTCCCTGCAGACCTCCCTGGCGAACGCAAGCGCCGCAAATTTAGCCAGACAATAGCGAGGTCTTGGGGCGATCCAACTGATCCAAAAGCAGCGAGTCCCGCGTTGGAGCGCGGGACTCTTTTTCTTTTTCGCGGCTTGGTGTGCCGGCGCACGTCCCAAAATTTTCATCCAGTCCTCTGAACACATCGAGGTCCTGTACTATAGCCCTGCCCACGAGTACCTGGTCACGCACCTCATCCGCTCCTACGAGAACGCGCTGAATTTCGAGCGCAACCTGTTCCACTTCACGCCGTCGCGAAAAGTGAGCGTACTCATCGAGGATTTCGGCGACTACGGCCACGGCGCCGCGGGCACGGTTCCTTCCAACTTCATCAGCGTAGGGATCGCGCCCTTCAGCTACACCTACGAAACCCTGCCTGCCAATGAGCGCATGACGTGGATCATGAATCACGAATCGATCCACGTGGTGATGGGTGACAATGCCAACGACATGGATCGCCGGTTCCGCTCGCTGTTCTTTGGCAAAGTCGCTCCCAACGATGAAGACCCGATTTCCATGTTCTACAGCTCGTTAACCAGCCCCCGCCACTACTCGACGCGCTGGTTTCACGAGGGCATCGCGGCGTTTATGGAGACGTGGATGTCGGGAGGTCTGGGTCGCGCCATGGGTGGCTACGACGAAATGGTCTTCCGCGCCATGGTCCGCGACGATGCCTACATTTACGACGTGGTGGGGCTTGAATCCGAGGGCACATCCGCTGATTTTCAGACTGGGGCCAATTCGTATCTCTATGGCACGCGCTTCATGAGCTGGCTGGCTTACACGTTTGGGCCGGACAAGCTGGTGGAGTGGGTGACACGCGGGGAAAACACCAAGCGATATTTTGGGGCGCGCTTCTCTCAGGTGTACGGCATGGGGATGGATACGGCATGGCAGAAGTGGATCGCCGATGAGCGCCGCTGGCAGCAATCCAATCTCCAAGAGATTCGCAAGTACCCTCTGACCGGGGTCCAGCGGCTTTCCGAACACACGCTCGGCTCCGTATCGCGCGCCTATTATGACTCCCGCGAAAATGTGATTTACGCCGGCGTGCGGTACCCTGCTCACCTCGCCAGTGTGGCCGCCATTCATCTCGACACCGGAAAAATCGAGGAGTTGAAAGACATCAAAGGTCCGGGCCTCTACTATGTGACGTCACTCGCCTGGGATGCCCGCGGCCGAAAACTCTACTACACCACCGACAACAACGACTGGCGCGACCTGAACGTCTACGATGTGGAAACGCACCGCGCGCGGCAGTTGCTGCGCGATATCCGCACGGGTGACCTGGCTTTCGATTCCCAGGATAAGTCCATATGGGGCGTGCGCCATAGCGATGGACTATCCAGCCTGGTCGAGATTCCGGCGCCATACCGCGAGTTCCAAGCGCGGCACAGCTTCGAATATGGGACGGATCTTTTCGATATCGACGTTTCGCCCGATGGCCGGTTCCTGACCGGTTCGATATCGGACCTCAGCGGGAAACAGAAGCTGGTCCGCTTCGAGATCGACAAACTGCGGCACGGGGACGCCTCGTTCGAAGAAATCTACGATTTCCAGTACAACACGCCTGGGAACTTCGTTTATTCTCCGGACGGACGTTATTTGTACGGTTCGTCGTATCAAACCGGCGTGTCGAATTTGTTCCGGTACGACTTCCAGACGAAGAAGATGGATGCTATCAGCAACGCCGAGACGGGGCTTTTCCGGCCGCTGCCGCTGGCCGACGGCTCGCTGATCGCGTTCGAGTACACCAGCCGCGGATTTATTCCGGCGCGCGTTCCTAGCAAGGCTCTGGAGGATGTCAGTGCCGTAAAGTATCTGGGCGCGGCGCTCGTCGAAAAATATCCGGTACTGCGCTCCTGGAAACTGCCTCCGCCTTCATCGGTCAACTCGGACAGTCTGATTACGCGGGCGGGCGCGTACGATCCACTGCATGAGGTCCACCTCATCTCGGCATATCCGATCGTGCAAGGCTACAAAACCACGGCGGCGGCCGGAATGCGCGCCGAATTTGCCGACCGGCTGCGTCTGGCGGGGATCAATGTGGATGCAGGCTTCTCGCCCGATCCGAATCTGCCCGCCATCGAGCGCGCGCACGCGTCCTTCGATGCGCATCTGTGGGACTGGAAGCTGACTGGTGCGTTCAACTACGCCGATTTCTACGACTTGTTCGGCCCGACGAAGGTGAGCCGCAAGGGCGAACAAGTGAGATTGGCACACTCGCAGTTTCTAATCTACGACATGCCGCGCACGCTCTCGCTCGAGTGGAACGTGGGCGGCTACTTCGATCTGGACCGTCTGCCCGAATACCAGAATGTCACCGCCACGGTACACGATCTGATGGAAGCGAACGTCATGCTCAAGTACTCGAACCTGGAAAGGGCGCAGGGCGCGGTGGACGATGAAAAAGGCTCGGCGTGGGGCGTGTATGCGCGTATGTATTATGCGGGCAGCGGTTTTCCGCGCGTGTGGGCCAACTATGACCGCGGATTCCTGATGCCGCGCAATAGCTCCTTCTGGCTGCGGACTTCGGCCGGCAAATCGTTCGGGGATTTTTCGAGTCCGTTCGCGAGTTTCTATTTCGGCGCCTTCGGCAATAACTATATCGACCACGCATCCATCAGCCGTTACCGCGATTACTACAGCTTCCCCGGCGTGGCGATTGACGCGCTCAGCGCGCGCAGCTTCGGCAAGATGCTGGGAGAATATAATCTTCCGCCCGTGCGGTTCCGGCGGGTGGGAACGACGTGGGGTTACGTGAACTGGGCGCGGCTTACCGTGTTCTCCTCCGGCTTGTTCACCAACCTTGGCAGCACCGCGATCCGGGGCTACTACGCCAACATCGGAACGCAGCTGGATTTCCGCGTGGTGCTCTTTACCTACCTGAACACGACGCTCTCCGGCGGCTACGCCCGGGCAATCGATCAGAATGGCCACACTTCGGGAGAGTATATGATCTCCCTGCGCATTCTCTAATGGGTGTGATGGTGTCGCCCATGCTCCGTTCGTTGTTGGCACAGATCGTCCTGAGCGCGTTGCCGGTTCTGATCTTTCTGGGCGCGCTCGAGCTGATCGACACATATCAACTGCTGGCGTTGCGGCGCGTGCTGCGCAGCGTGGTGGTGGGGTGCGGCGTGGCACTGGTCTGCTATGGCCTGAATACCGGGCTTTACGCGTCGGGGATCGTCTCTCCGGAGCGGTGGGCCCGCTTCGGCGCGCCGGTATTGGAAGAATTAGCCAAGGGATTGTACGTGGCATGGCTGCTGCGATCGAACCGCGTGGGGTTTATGGTGGATTCGGCCATTGCGGGATTCGCGGTGGGAGCCGGCTTCGCGGTGCTGGAAAATCTCTCGTATATACCGGACCTGAGCGCCAGCGGCCTGGCCGCCAGTGCCGTCCGGGGCATGGGGACGGCTATGATGCACGGTGGCACCACAGCGATCTTCGGGGCTGTTTCGAGCAGTCTCGGAGAGATCCGCGGCTCGCGCCGGGCGCTGGTATTCCTGCCGGGATGGGCCATCGCGATTGCTATCCACGAGCTATATAATCAGCCGCTGCTTTCGCCAGTGCTTGCCGCCGCGGTTGTTCTGGTCACGCTTCCAGTGGTGATCGTTTTGATTTTCTGGCGCAGCGAGAAGGCGCTGGAGAATTGGCTCGGGACTAAATTGGATAAGGACATCGATCTGCTGCAAATGATGTCGACGGGGACCTTCAGTTCTTCGCATGCCGGCGCCTACCTGCAATCGCTCGAGAGCGCCTTCACGGCCGAGATTGTGGGCGACATGGTTTGCTATTTGCAGCTGATGTTGGAACTGAGCGCGCAGGCTAAGGGCAATTTACTGCGGCGCGAAATGGGGTTTCCGGTGACGGCCGATCCGGAGCTGGCGGGACAACTGAAGGAGTTGACCTGGCTGGAATCGCGGATCGGCCGCGCCGGGCAGCTGGCGCTGGCGCCGCTGCTGGGGCAAAGCCGGCGGGATATTTGGGAGATGCGGGAACTGTCGGGGCGGGGGGAGGGGTAAGATTGAGGCCTGAACTGATGGAACGGGTTTCCGAGGACCAGGCCAGAGAAACGGAGGTTTCCGCATGAAAGCCGCTGTCCTTAGCCGATACGGCCCTCCGGACGTTGTCCAAATTAAGGACGTTGAAAAACCTGTTCCCAAGGACAACGAAGTCTTGATAAGAATTCGTGCGGCTTCGGTCAACCCACTCGACTGGCACGGGATGAGAGGCACGCCGTATATCGCTCGCATGCTGGGTGGGCTGGGCAAACCGAAGGACCCACGGCTGGGCGTTGATGTCGCGGGCCAGGTTGAAGCGGTTGGCAAGAACGTAACCCGTTTCAAACCAGGCGACGAAGTGTTCGGCATGTGCAAAGGGGCCCTAGCCCAGTATGCGTGTGCGGTCGAGCGAGGGTTCATGTCGGCTTTGGCCATGAAGTCGGAGCATGTGACATTTGAGCAAGCGGCTGCCGTGCCTGTGGCGGCATTCAGTGCATTGCAGGGTCTTCGCGACAAGGGAAAGATTCAGCCGGGGTGGAGGGTCTTGATTAACGGCGCGGCGGGTGGCGTAGGAACGTTCGCTGTGCAGATCGCCAAGTCGTTCGGCGCAGATGTGACCGGCGTATGCAGTACGAGGAATGTGGACATGGTCCAATCCATCGGCGCGGATCGAGTCATCGATTACACCGTGGAAGATTTCACGAAAAGTGGGCCGCGATACGATCTACTTCTCGACTGTGTTGGGAACCATTCCTTGTTCGCATGCCGGCGCGTCATAAAACCCAAGGGGATCTGTGTCGTCGTCACCGGACCGGACGGTCCTTGGCTCGGTCCGCTGGCCCGTCTGTTACAAGCGCTCGTGTTGTCGTGGTTCGTGAGCCAGAGCCTTGTCCCGTTTATTGCCAAGGGCAGCAACGAGGACCTGATCTTCCTGAACAAGCTCATGGAGGCCGGAAGGGTCACACCGGTCATCGACAAGGTCTATCGGTTGAGTGAGGCTCCTGAGGCTATCCGCTATCTGGAAGCAGGACACGCTCGGGGAAAAGTAGTCATATCTGTCGAATAGTGCGGGCGTTCGTGATGAGCATCGAGATGAGTCTCGATGCGGCAGGCTGAAGCCGGCTGAAGCCTGCGCCACTAGGTCCTGCGACGCCCGATCAGCAGGGCGATCACAGTGATTAGCGCACACAACGCCGGGAACCAGTCGCCGTACTGCGTATATATCGTCTGCTCCGCAATGTAGGTGAAGCCGGTGGATGAGGTGGCTTCCGTGTATAACGGCAGCGTGCCCCGCAGGCGGCCGGCGGGATCGATTGTGCCCGTGATGCCGTCATTGGCCGAACGCAGAATCCAGCGGCGATTCTCCGCGGCACGCATGCGTACGATGGTCAAATGCTGCTGGCGGGCGGCGGTCTTGCCAAACCAGCCGTCGTTGGAAATGTTGTAGAGCACCTCGGCGCCGCCGGCGGCGAACTTCCGCACGAAATTCGGGAACACCGATTCGTAGCAGATGAAGCCGCCGATCTTGTGGCCATCCACCGGGGAAACCACCACGCGCCGGCCGGCGGCGAAATCGCCGACTTCGGTGGAGATCTTGTTCGCGAAACCGAACGGCCACGGCACGAACTCGCCGAAGGGCACCAGGTTCACCTTGTCATAGCGGCTGATGGGGACGCCCGCCGGGGAAATCGTCACGGCGGAATTGAGCGGGCGGCCATCGTCGGTGTGCGCCACTACGCCGATCACCAAATTGGCGTGGATGGAGCGCGCGAGGTTATCGACAATGTCGCGAAAGCGGTTGTCGTCATAGTAATAGAACGGCGCGGGGACCTCCGGCCAGAGCACCAGCGACGGCGGATGCGAAGCTTCGATCAGGGCGCTGCGTTCGGTGAGCTCGGCCAGGCCGGTGGTGGTGCGATAGAGCGATTCCTGGGTCCACTGCGCCGTTTCGGAAATGTTGGGCTGGAGGAGGAGAGCCGCATCGCGCCCGCGCAAGGCCGGCGGCAGCGGCGGCAGAAACACCAGGAACGGCAACACCAGCAACCAGAGCAGCTCGACACGCGGACGCCGGAGCAGCGCCGCCGCCAAGGCAGCAGCCATCATCGCAAACACGAAAGAGATACCCCACACTCCGGTGATGGGCGCGAGGCGCAAGGGGACTGCCATGTCGATGGCGGCATTGCCGAGCGTGAGCCACTGAAACCCCAGGAAGCCGTGCGTTATTTCCACCGCGACCCACAAAGCCGCAACCGCCGGAATGGCCCACCATCGGCGCATCAGGATGCCGGCCAACAGCGCGAAGAAAGCCATGTGCAGGCCCTTCGTCACCGCGAACAGAAGGAAGACGGCCCACCCAGCGACGTTTCCCAGACCGCCGTAGACCGCCAGAGTGTACTCGATCCAATAGCAGACGCCGAACCAGAAGACTGCGCCTGCGGCCCAACCCATCAGGAAACGGCGCAGCGGGCGCGCTTCGCGAGCGGCCGCCACCAGCAGCGGCACCAGAGCGATAGGAGCGAGCCAGACAATGCGGAAACCGGGGAAGGTGAGGACCAGCAGCGCGGCCGAGAGAAGCGCCAGGGCCCAGTTCAGCACGGCACCCGCCGCGCTTCCTCGTGGACGGCGTCGGCCATGTAGGAACTGCGCACCAGGGGGCCGCTGAACACCATTTGGAAACCCAGCGAGAGGCCGTATTCCCGATAGCGCTCGAATTGCTGCGGCTCGATGTAAGCCGCGACCGGCAAGTTGTGGCGCGTAGGTTGCAGGTATTGGCCGATGGTGGCTATGTTGGTTCCGGTTTCGCGCAGATCGCGGAGCAGCGCGTCTACCTCGGTTTCGGTCTCGCCCAGCCCCACCATGAAGCCCGATTTGGTGAGCGCGCCGCCGCTATGTTCGCGCGCGAAGGCCAGCACGCGGAGCGACTGGCCATAGTCGGCTTGTGGGCGCACACGCCGGTACAGCCGCGGCACCGTCTCCATGTTGTGATTGAAAACGTGCGGCCCAGCTTCGAGCACGCGCGCCACGGCATACAGATCGCCGCAGAAATCGGGCGTCAGCACTTCGACCCGCGCCTCGGGAAGCGCGTGCCGGACCTGGCGGACGGTCTTGGCGAAATGCGCCGAGCCGCCGTCCGGCAAGTCGTCGCGGTTCACGCTGGTGATCACTACGTAACGCAACTCCATCGCGGCGGCCATGCGCGCTACATTGGCGGGCTCGGCGGGATCGAGCCGCATGTCATGCTTCGCCGGATTGCCCTTGGGGACCGAACAGAAGCCGCAGCCGCGCGTGCAGCGGTTGCCGAGGATCATGAACGTGGCGGCGGCCCTGGAAAAGCATTCGTGGATATTGGGGCAGCGCGCCGATTCGCAGACCGTGTGGAGATTCAGGCGGCGCAATTCGCTCTTGAGCTGGTGGAGCGATTCAAATTGGGTTTGGGACTTGCGCGCCCATGCGGGCAGGCGCGGGCGGGGGTCGCCACCGAGTTGGACCAGGGGATCGTTCATACGTAATAAAAACCGCTCCCTTTGGTCACGGCTCGGTAACCCCTTACTGAGCCGTGACCAAAGGGAGCGGTTTTGTGAACTGTTATGCGAGACGACACGCTAGTGCTTCAGGATCGGATGGAAGCCGGCGTTTTCCAGCTTCGATTTGGCCTCACCCAGCGATTGTGTGTCGGGATAAGGACCCACCAGCACGCGCACCAGATTGTTGGGGCCCTGCCCGAGAGACGTGGGGAAGCCTTTGTCCTTGAGTGCCTTGGCCACAATCTCCGCCTGGGCTTGCGGCACCGCGATCACCTGCCAATAGGTTCCGGGCACGGCTTCCGGGGCGGCCGCGGGCGCGGGGGCCGGCGGAGGAGCGGCAGCCGGAACGTCGCGGGCGGGCTGGGTAGTAGGTTTCGCGGCAGCTTCAGCGGGTTTGTCCGGAGCCGGAGCCGCGGCCTCTTCACTGGGCGCGGGATCTTGCGCCGCAGGAGGCGCCGGCGGCGGTTCTGCCGGAGAGGCGGGTTGCGGACGCGCGTCCCTGGGGGTCAGGTTGGGAGATGCGGCGGCCGTCTCTCCCGATTTGCCTGAAGGCGCCGAATTTCGCCCCACGATGTAGCCCATCGCGAAAGCCACTCCAAACAGGAGCGCCACTACAAAAAAGCCGCTCAACAGGTGCCGGTTCCCCAGCACCAGTTCAAATTCACCGGTCTCGTTATTCTTCATGGTTTGGGAGCGTTACCCTGGGCAACACGATCCAAAGCACGCTCCAATGATGTGATTATATCGAGCGGCAAGGGGAAAACGATGGTCGTATTTTTCTCGGTGCCGATCTCTACCAGCGTCTGCAAATAACGCAGTTGAATGGCCGCGGGCTGCCTTTGGATCACTTCCGCCGCCATGCTGAGTTTCTCGGCCGCGGTGTACTCGCCTTCGGCATGGATGATTTTGGCGCGGCGCTCACGCTCGGCTTCGGCCTGCCGCCCGATGGCGCGAATCATTTGCTCGGCTAGGTCCACCTGCTTGACCTCGACCAGGGTTACCTTCACTCCCCAGGGGGCCGTCTGCTGATCGAGAACGGTTTGCAGGCGGAGGTTGAGTTTCTCGCGCTGGCTCAGCAATTCGTCGAGCTCGACTTCCCCCAACACGCTGCGCAGCGTGGTCTGTGCGAGCTGCGAGGTGGCATAGAGGAAGTTAGAGACCTCGACTACCGCCAGGCGCGGTTCGACCACTCGGAAGTAAAGAACCGCGTTTACTTTGACGGTGACGTTGTCGCGCGTGATGACGTCCTGCGCGGGAACCTCCAGCGTGTCGATGCGCAGCGAAACGCGAACCATCCGGTCGAGCGGCGCAAACACCAGAATCACACCGGGGCCCTTCGGCTGCGGCAACAGCCGCCCCAGCCGGAAGATCACGGCGCGCTCATATTCCCGCAGAATCTTGATGGAACTCAGCAGGTAAATCACAACCACCGCTACGAAGATCACCGGTGGGTCGATCATGGAGTGCCTCCAGTCTGTTCAGCAACAGGTTCTACCGTCAGCTTCAGTTTGTCAATGGCGGTAACCCGGACGCGCGCGCCGACAGTCACAGGTTGAACCGCCAGGGCATCCCAGTATTCGCCATGCACGAAGATCTTGCCCGCGGGCGCGAGCTCGGTAACCGCGGACCCGATGAGTCCGATCATGCCTTCGGTACCGGTCTCGACTTTGTTGTGGCGGGCGCGCATCGCCAGTGTCAGTAACAATAACGTAATCGCCGAAAAGGGAAGCGCCAGCCCGATGGCCGTGCCCCAATGGATGCGCATCTCGGGAATCGGTCCATCCACCAGCATGACGGCTCCCAACACCATCGAGATGGCGCCGCCCAGCCCCAGAATGCCATGCGACGTGAACTTGGCTTCCAGCACAAACAGCGTGAGCGATACGATCAGCAGGGCCGCTCCCAGCCAGTTGATGGGCAGCACCGAGAGTGCCGAGAGACCGAGGAGCACCAGGATTACTCCGAAGACTCCCGGCGCGATCAGCCCCGGCGAGGAGAACTCGGCATAGATTCCGAGCGCGCCGATCACCAGCAGGATGAGCGCGATGTTGGGGTCGGCAATGGCGGCGATGATTTTTTGTCGCAGGGTGCGCTGGTAGACTTCGATGACCGCTCCGGTAGTGTGCAGTGTCTGGCGGGCGCCGTTGAAACGGGTTATCTCGCGCCCGTCCAGTGCCTTCAGGAGTTCTTCCTCATTGGGCGCGATCAGATCGATCAGATGTTGATCGAGGGCCTCGTGCTCGGTGAAAGACTTGCTCTCGCGGACGGCGGTTTCGGCCAGCGCGCTGTTGCGGCCGCGCTTGGTGGCGATGCTGCGCATATACGCCGCGGCGTCATTTTCCACCTTCTGTTTCTCCACCGCATCCATCTCGCCGCCGAGAGCTACCGGGTGCGCGGCGCCGGTGTTGGTCCCAGGCGCCATAGCGGCTATGTCGCCGCTCTCGAGCAGGAAGAAGCCGGCAGAGGCGGAGCGGCCTCCGCTGGGCGCGACATACATGACCACGGGCACGGGCGAGGCCACGATCTTCTCGATGGTCTCGCGCATGGCGTCCATCAACCCACCGGGCGTGTTCAGCCGCACGATGACCAGCGATGCACCCTCCGCCCGCGCTTCGGCCAACGCGCTACCGACAATTTCGGTAGTGACGGGATGCACCATGCCGTCTACGTCGACGGCAATCACTTTAGGAGCCGCCAATGCGGCGTGCGCCAGAAGGGCGAACAGCGCCGCGAGGATCGCTCGTGGTTGCACTGTACTTTAATCTTACCGTACTCGGATATCGCGGTCTGAAAACGTACGATGGAACGGAAACGAAAACGAAAGTTATCGTCACAATTCAGGGGATAGAAAGTTTTGATAGGCACGCAGGGAGTTATCCGTTAAAATGGAGAAAGGTTTGCTGTAAACGGAACCCTTTAATCGTTATGGCTAGAAAGCGTAATCCCGAGAATGACTTGGTAACTTCCAGCGCGGCTGCAACGCGGCCTCGCCGAACGACCACTGCCGCCCGGCCTGCCGCCCGGCCCAAGCACTCCCCGACTACGGCTGATACCCCGGAAGCATCGGAACTTAAGTCGGAAGTGGAAGCATCGTCTGCTGCGTCCAGCATTTCTGGGTCGAGCAATGAACTGGGGCCGTCCCACGAAGAAGTCCGCGCCCTAGCTCACTCCTACTGGCTGGCCCGCGGGTGCCAAGGTGGCTCCCCGGAAGAAGACTGGCGCCGCGCCGAAGAGGAACTACGCGCTTTGGTGACGACCACTTAGCTTACCGGTATTTCCGCAGCACGGCCAACAGCCGTCCTTGAATTTGCACGTCGCGCGCCGGAACCACGATCGGCTTGAGCGTGGAATTGGCCGGTTGCAGCCGCACACGATCGCCAGGTTCCCTGTAGAATCGCTTCAAGGTTGTCTCGCTGCCGGCGACTAGCGCCACCACAATCTCGCCATCGTGCGCCTGCGCCGCCTTTTCGAGCAGGATCAGGTCGCCATCGCAAATGTGATCGTCGATCATGGAGTTGCCGCGGACTTCCAGCGCAAAAGTGTTCCCATTGCCCGCAAATTCAGCCAGATTCAAGGTTTCGCGGTGCTCCACGGCTTCCACCGGCGCTCCGGCCGCGATACGCCCCAGCAGGGGGATCTCCACCGTGGGCCGGGCCCGCCGCTGCTCCTGCAAGTATTTCGGGGCCAATTCCAGCGACCTGCTCTGATTAAAACCGCGCTTCAAATAATTCTTGGTTTCGAGCGAGGAGATATGTTTGTGAACGGTGGCCAGAGAGGCCAGGTCGAGCCCGTGCGCGATTTCTTCGTAGCTCGGGCAGTAGCCGTTGTCGTCCTGAAAATGGGAAATGAAATCCAGCACCTGCTTTTGTCGCTTGGTCAAAGGCATACGGCAAACCTCTTACAATATCTTGGGCGAAGAAAAGGGGAAATGCAAGAGGTAAAGTAAAGTTTCGAACCGCTTGAGCCGATAGTGATTTTGATTGACTATGATCTCTATCCGGAATTCGATCCACGATCTAGAGAAGAGCGACGAGCTGCGGCAGCTCGTTCTAAATTGCTATCTCACTGCCATCAAGAATGTGGCACACTACGCCATCGAGCTGGATGGCGGAATAGTCGGCCCGTATAAAGCCAGCGTCGCCGCTGTGGCTCAAGACGTGGAACGGGGCACGGCCGAGGCGCTGGTGGAGAGTCGCGCGACTCTGCGGGCCCTGCTGCGGAACTATCGCGACAAGGCGTCCGAGTATTTGAACCAACTGCGCGGCGAGTTGGCCAATACGGCGAGCGCCCTGCAACGGATTCTGGATACGCTTTCACTGTCCGAGGGCGATCACGAGATTCGCTTGCGGCAGGCGATCAAATCCATGCGCGACATTGCCGACTCCCCCGCGGGGGCCGCGCTTAGAACCGCCCTGCACAGCGCCATCGCGACCGTCGAGGAAAGTCTCGATCAAATGCGCTCTCAGCAGCAGGTGACCGTTTCCCAGTTCCTGGTGGAGATCGGCTTGCTCCACAAGCGCATCGACGCTTTGGAATCCGCGGTATCCATAGACAATCTGACCAAGCTGTTCACCCGGGTGGAGATGGAGCACCGCATACGTGCCGCCGAAACCAGCGGCTCGCTTTTACTGATCCGTGTGCAGGGATTCCGCCTGGCTCAAACCAAATTTCAACCTGAGGTAGCCGTGGAACTTGCGGGCGCCTTCACCAAGCGCCTGCGCAATTGCCTGCCGCCGAACGCGCTCATCGGGCGATGGGCGGAAGAAGAGTTTATGGTCGTCCTGTCCATGTCCAGGGACGAAACCATGGCCAGCGCAAAGTTGGCCGCGGCTCAACTGGCCGGCAGCTATGTTTGCTTGCAGGGCGGCAAGACAGTGCGGCCGTCGATCCAGGTAGACGTGGCGGTGGTAGACCTGGCTCCCGGTGAGGCGGATAGCGTGCTCCACAAGATCGGCCAGTTTCTTAAGGGGTAAACGGGATCGATCCCCACCGGCGTCTAAGTGCGGGCTGCGCGTAGTGTCCAGCCAGTAAAGGCACCTCCCGATAACCAAAGTGAGTAATGACTCCCGCGCGCGTACCGGCTCATCCTATGGTGGGGGGCAGTATCCCCAATGGAGGTTTTCTATCTTGCAACCCGGGCTCTATCTATTGGACATCTCGGCGGCCCTGCCTGCCCTGATGCCCGCGCTGGTGCTCGCTCTCGCCGTGTTGTGGAGCATCTTTCTCTATAACAGCCTGGTGCTGGCGCGCAATCGCACGCGCGAGGCCTGGTCCGGGATCGACGTGCAGCTGAAGCGGCGCTCCAGCCTGATTCCCAATCTGGTGGAAACCGTCAGAGGCTATGCCAAACATGAACATGAAGTCTTCTCGGAAGTCGCCCAGGCGCGCGGCGCGCTGGCCAAAGCCACCGGCCCAGTGGCAGCGGCATCCGCCGACCAGACGCTGACCGCGGCTCTGGGCCGCCTGATGGCTGTGGCCGAGAACTACCCCCAGTTGCAAGCCGCCGGCACATTCCGGCAACTCCAGGAAGAGCTGGCTGACGCCGAAGAAAAGATCGCGTACGCGCGGCAGTTTTATAACCGGAACGCGCTCGATTACAACACCCGTATTCAAAGTTTCCCCGGCAACCAGTTTGCGAACTGGTTCCGCTTCGAGCCCTTCGATTTCTTCAACACGGAAGGGGCCGCGAAGGAAGACGTGAAGGTTAGTTTCACGGCCGCGTAACATGACTGCCGCTCCCACCAGCCAGCCGGTATTGGTATATAACCGCATCGCGCAGAACCGCCGCACCACCTGGGTTCTGGCGTCGTTGGCGATCGCCGCGATTATTCCCTTCGTCCTGGGGATCAGCTTAATCGTCTCGATGGGAGTGGTCGCGCGGGTGGGCCCGAACCTGCACAGCACCCGCTCCGAAATACGCTGGGAAGAAGACTACTTGAAGAATCAGTCCGACATCTCTCCGGAGACCCGCGCCGCGTTTGGGCGCAGGCTGGAGGCGCAGCGCAAAGCCCTTCAGAGCCATCCGCGGGAGGATTCGGTGTTGTTCATCGAGCTCGTCTGCTTGATGTCGGCGGCATTGATGGTTGTCCTGGGCATTCTGTTCTGGGGTATTGCCTCTTCGCCGACCTCGAAGCTGCTGGTCCAGGTGGGCGCGCGACCGGCCGGCCTGGAGGAGATCGAAGCCCGGCATTTGCTGGAGAATCTCGCCATCGGCGCCGGGCTCCCGTGGCCCAAACTCTATGTAATCGAATCGAGCGCACCGAATGCCTTTGCCGCGGGGATGGATCCAAACCACGCCGTGGTGGCGGTGACGCGCGGCGCGCTCAAACTTTTCGACAAGCGTGAACTGGAAGGCGTCTTCGCGCATGAATTGTCGCATATCGGCAATCACGATATCCGGCTGAACACCATCGTCGCGGCGATCGCGCTATTCCTCCGCATCCCCTACCTGCTGTTCAAACGCGAGCTTCGACAGGGATGGGGACGCACGCGCCGCGGCATTGGCATGTGGGAAGTGGCGCTCTCGCCGGTGGGAATCTACATTCTGTTCATTGCCCCTCTGCTGGCGGCGCTGCTGCGGGCGGCGGTTTCTCGCGAACGCGAATTCCTGGCGGATGCGGACGCCGCTCTGCTCACGCGTTACCCGGAGGGGTTGTTGCGCGCCCTGGGGAAAATCGCCGGCGCCGGTTCCGTAATGTCCCGGCTGAACCCCGCGTATTCCCATCTATACTTTGCCAACCCCAGCGCCACGAATCTGAGCTGGTTCAGCGGAAATCTGATGGCCAGCCACCCGCCGCTGGCCGAGCGTATCCAGAGGCTGGCTGATTTTGATGGGGCGGTTGGGTCGAGTCTGCTGCAAGAAGTCATCAGAGAAGGCAGGGAATATTCGCAGCGGAACCCGAGCATCGAGGTGATGGAGCTGCTTCCTACGGATCCGCAGGATGAGCTTTCCGTCCTGAATCAAGGCAACCCGCTGGGCCGCGTCTACCGCGTGCTGGCCAACGAGCCCGTTCCGGTTTACGACCAGCCCAAACCGGGTTCGGTGGTGCAGACGCGCGTACAGCCGGGAGCGCTGCTGGTGGTTTTCGACGACCCGGGGCCGTACCGGCAGGTGAACACGGCCAACCAGACGTTCGGGTACCTCGAGCGTTCCGTGAAGCTGCAGGTCCTCAACGATCTCATCCCGGAGGAAGTGTACAATCCCAAGCTGCGCGCAGCGGCCGAAGCCATACTACCGCCGCTCACGGTGGCGATGGCGACTGCATCGGTTGGCAAGAAAGCCCCGGACAAGAAGGCCGACGGTCTCACGGCGAATCAGATCCTTGTGGCGGGCATGCTCGCGATCGCGGTCTTCGTGGGTATGTTCTTGCTACTCACCAAGCTCGGGTAAAGCACCGCTCCCTTTGGTCACGGCTCGGTAACAAGCAATAACGTCGATGCCGTTACAGAGCCGCGACCACAGGGAGCGGTCGCCACCCATCACATCAGCGACAGCGGGTCCACATCGATCACCAGCGCCGTAGCGCCCCATTTGTGTTCCTGCGCAAAGCAACGCACGCTTTGCAGCAATTCATTGAGGGCCTTGCGGCTGGCAGCCTTGATCAGGAACTGGTACCGATATTCGTTCTTGAGGCGCGCCACGGGGGCCTCGGCCGGGCCCATGATCTTGAGCTTTTCCGGTGTCGGCGTGAACCGTAGGGCCAGTTCGGAACTCATGCGCATGGCCGCTTCTTTCTGTTCGCTGCGCACCAGCAGGTTGGCCATGGCGCTGAACGGCGGATAGTGCAACGCGCGGCGGAAGGCGAGTTCCTTCTCGTAGAACGCCTGATAATCTTGGGCGGCGGCAAGGCGCACAGCGTAGTGGTCGGGATTGATGGTCTGCACCAGGACGATCCCCGGCACGCTGCCGCGCCCCGCGCGTCCGGCCACCTGCGTCAGCAATTGAAAAGTACGCTCGGCGGCGCGAAAGTCCGGCATGCCCAGGCCGACATCCGCGGAAATCACGCCGACCAGCGTGACGTTCGGAATGTCGTGGCCCTTGGCGATCATCTGTGTGCCTACCAGCATGTCGTAGTTCCCCTCGCGGAACTCGTGCAGGATCGATTCGTACTGGCGCTTGCCGGTCACGGTATCGCGGTCGAGCCGCGCGATCCGGGCCGTTGGGAATCCCTGGTGCAGCTCCTCTTCCACGCGCTCCGACCCCAAGCCGAGGAAATAAATGTGCTCACTGGAGCACTTGGGACACACGCTGGGCACCTTTTGCGCGTAGGCGCAATAGTGGCACAGCAGGCGGCGATCGCGCTTGTGGTAGGTCAGGGTGAGGGAGCAGTTGACGCACTGGATGCGCTCGCCGCAGGAGCGGCACGCAACGAAGCTCGAAAACCCGCGGCGGTTGAGCAGGACGATAGTCTGCTCGCCATTCTCCAGCCGCTTGGCCAGGGCGTCGAGCAGCTTGCGGGAAAACGTGGACTGCTTGCGCGTCTCCAGAAATTCCTGCCGCATGTCGACCAGCTCCACCGTGGGCATGGGCCGCTCTTCGATCCGTCCCGGCAGTTCCAGCAGCGTGTACTTGCCGCGCTCGGCGTTGTAGCGGCTCTCCAGGCTGGGCGTGGCCGATCCCAGAATGACGCACGCGCCGGCCGCTTGCGCGCGCACGATGGCGACGTCACGACCGTTGTAGCGCGGCGTCTCCTCCTGCTTGTAGCTGCCATCGTGTTCCTCATCCACCACAATCAAGCCCAGGTTCGTGACGGGCGCAAACACGCCCGAGCGGGTGCCCACCACTACCGAGGCTGCGCCCGATCGGATGCGCCGCCACTGCTCGGAGCGCTCCACGTCGGTGAACGCGCTGTGCAGAATGGCGACGCGATCGCCGAACCGCGAAAAGAACTGGCCCGCCATGGCCGGCGTCAGCGCAATCTCGGGAACCAGGAGCAGCGCGCTGCGCCCCTGGCCCACGACTGTTTCGATGGCGTTCAGGTAGACCTCGGTCTTCCCCGAACCGGTGACGCCGTGCAGGAGGAAGATGCGGAACTGCTTTTCCAGGATGCCGGCGCGGATCTCGTCGAAGGCCGCTTGCTGCGACGGGTTCAACGCGTGGCGCGCGCGCACTGCTCCAGCGGGCATGGTCATCGGTTCGGGGGTTAGCGAGACCAGGCCTTTGCGCGCCAGGGAACGTGCCGCGGTGCTGGCGTTCTTGACGGTGTCTTCCAGATCTTTTAGATGATGCGACCCCGGATGCAATTCCAGAAAAGCGCGCAATTCGCGCTCGCTCTTGTTCAGCTTGGCGTCGCCGGGTGTCTGAGCGGATCGTTCTGAACCCCCGCTTGCTGACGCGCGCGGTTCGGTAACAGCGCTCAGCTCCACCCGTAGTCGGTCCGACGGCGCGCGCAGAGGATCGCGCTCGGTCTGCACTTGTTCGGCGACGATGAAACCGCGGCGCTCCAGCGACTTCACGGCTTTATCGGCGAGCGGCAGGGCTTTGGAAAGATACGCCGAGGAGAGCGGCCGCTTCTCCAGCATGCGCAGCACCTGGACCGCGGGATCCTCGGGTGAGGCGTCCAACATGAGTTGGCGCGCGGCATCGCGGCCCGAATCGGTGAGCGACCAGATTTTTCCGCTGCGGATCTCCGAGGCCAAAGGAAGCATGCTCCGCAACACCTCGCCTAGCGGTGCGCAGTAGTATCCGGCGATCCAGCGCCCCAGCGCCAGCAGTTCCGAATTGAGCACGGGCTCGGCATCGATCAGCCGCATGGCTTCGCGCGTGGCCACGGCCGGCGGATCGTCATGACAGTTCAAGATCACGCCCGTCAGCTTGCGCGGGCCGAACGGCACCACTATGCGGCTGCCCGGCTGCACCCGATGCTGGAGCGTTTCGGGGAGCGCATAAGTGAACGGTTGATCGAGCGGCACTGGCAGACTGACGTCGCAGAACCGATACGAACCCTGGCCCATGGAAACTCCAGGATAGCGAACCGCCTCGCTTACAATTGAATCGAGGAGAGGATTTGGAGAACCGCGAGATCGCGCGCATCTTGTCGGAAACGGCCGATCTGATGGAGATCGCCGCCGAAGATTCATTCCGCATACGCAGCTACCGCAACGGCGCCACGGCTGTGGAAGGGAACCCTGAGCGCGTCGAGGATATTCTGCGCCACCCGGAGCGCAAGGTGACCGAAATTCCGGGCATTGGCAAAGGATTGGCTAATGTGCTGGCGGAAATTGTCACGCGCGGCTCGTGCGACCGGCGCGACGCCCTCCTGGAAAAGTTCCCGCCAACCGCGCTCGAGTTCTTGAAAATCCAGGGCCTGGGACCGAAGGGCATTGCCCTGATTTTCGAGCACTTCCGCATCACCACGATCGACGAATTGGAGCGACTCTGTAAGGAACAGAAGCTGCGCGACCTGCCGCGTATGGGCGCCAAGCTGGAAGAAAAAGTGCTCCGCTCGATCGCGCAATACCGGCAGCGGACGGGCCGTTACCTGTTGAGCTACGCCGAGGGCGTGGCGCAGGAATTGACGGAGGTGTTCCGGCAAGTTCCCGGAGTGGAGGCGATCACGGCCGCCGGCAGCCTGCGCCGCGGACGCGAAACCGTGGGAGATCTCGACCTGCTGGTCACGGGGCCGAACGCCACGGCGGTACTCGACCGCTTCGTCGGCTATTCACGCGTCGATGAAGTGCTGGGCCACGGCGAGAACAAAGCCAGCGCCAAAGTGGGCCACGAAGGGTTGCAGGTGGACGTCCGCGCGCTGCCGCCTGAAAGCTTCGGCGCGGCCATGCAATATTTCACCGGCAGCAAGGATCACAATGTGGCCATCCGCACGCGGGCCGTCAAGATGGGGCTGAAGCTGAGCGAGTACGGCCTGTTTCGCGTGGAGGATGATTTCAAGGTTGCGGGCGCGACTGAAGAGAGCATTTACGAAGCGTTGGGCCTGCGTTGGATTCCGCCGGAGCTGCGCGAAAACTGCGGGGAGATCGAAGCCGCCGAAGAGAACCGCCTGCCGGACCTGGTGGAGCTGAAACACATTCGCGGCGATCTGCACATGCACACCACCGAGACCGACGGCCGCGCCACGCTCGAAGAAATGGCCCAGGCCGCGCGCGGGCACGCCTACGAATACATCGCCATCACCGACCATTCGAAAGCGCTGGCCATGTCCAACGGATTGGATGAGGCGCGCGCCGTGGCATTTGCCAAGCAGGTGCGCGAGCTCAACCGGAACGGGCTGGGGATCCGGATTTTCTCCGGGTTGGAGTGTGACATTCTACGCGACGGCGCGCTCGATCTGGCTAACGACGCGCTGGCCGAACTAGACCTGGTGATCGGCAGCGTGCATAGCCACATGAACCTGGAAGCTGCGGAAATGACCGACCGGCTGCTGCGCGCGCTGGAGTGTCCGCACCTGAGAATCCTGGGGCACCCCACCGGCCGCATTCTTCTTCACCGCGATCCGTTCCCCTTCGACTTCGAGCGCATCGTAGCGGAAGCGGTACGGCGGGGCGTGTGGCTCGAGATCAACGCCAGCCCCGAGCGGCTCGACTTGAATGGCGCGATGATCCGGACCGCCAAGTCCAAGGGCGCGAAGTTCACCATCTCCACCGACGCGCACCATCCCAAGCATCTCGACAGCATGCGCTATGGCGTGATTACCGCGCGCCGCGGGTGGCTGGGCCCGGGGGACGTTATGAATACGCTGCCGGAGGATCGGTTCGCCGCCGCACTCAAAACCAGACCATGAAAATCACTTCTTCCCGCGAAGTATACAAATGCCGGCTGTTCCACGTTACGGAAGACCGGGCCGTGGATCCCAAAACCGGCTTCCAGATCCAGCGCTCGGTGGTGCGCCACGCCGGCTCCGCCGTGATGTTGGCGGTGGACGAAAAGAAACGGATACTGCTGGTGCGGCAATACCGCCTGCCGGCGGACCGGTACCTGTGGGAGCTTCCGGCGGGCAAGCTCGATCCGGGTGAAAAACCATTACAGGCCGCTAAGCGCGAACTGGCGGAAGAGACCGGCTATCGTGCGCGAACTTGGTCGAAGCTGGCCTCGTTTTGGGTCAGCCCAGGTTATGTGGAAGAGCGGATGACCATTTTTCTGGCCACCGATCTGACCGCCGGCGAAGCCACGCCGATGGACGACGAGCGCATTGAAACGCGCTGGTTCACACGCAAGGAAATCGCGGAGATGATCCGGACGGGGAAGTTGGATGATGCCAAGACCATGAGCGGGTTTTACGCGTGGAAAGAGCGCGGGCGTAGATAAGACCGCTCCCTTTGGTCACGGCTCGGTAACGCGCCCTTACTGAGCCGCGACCAGAGGGAGCGGTGTTTTACCTCACTAACCGGAACTACCACTTCTCGTCTAACCGCCATGCAGGGATGGAAGTTTGCGCTCCGTTCGCTGATCCGGCGCCCCGGCTTCAGCCTGGCGGTTTTCGGCCTCTTAACGCTGGGGATCGCGGTCAATACCGCCCTCTTCTCCGTAGTTGATACGGTGCTGCTGAAACCGCTGCCGTATCCCGAACCCGCGCAACTGGTCGTCATCATGGAGGCAAGCGCGGCCAAGGCCCAGAAAGACAGCCTGGTCGCGCCGCAACGCCTGGAGGATTGGAACCGGCTCAGCCGCGCCTTCTCCGCGATCGCTGGTTACTACACCGAAAACGTGACGGACACCAGCGGTTCCGAGCCCCAACGCCTGAGCGGGGTGCGCGTTTCGCCTCGATATTTTCAAGTCTTCGGCGTCAAGCCTCTGGTCGGGCGCACCTTCACGGCAGACGATGAGCGCTTCGGCGGGCCGCAGGCCGCGGTTATCAGCTACGGCCTTTGGGCGCGGCGCTACGGGCGCGATCCGCGCATCACGGCGCGGCGGCTGGTGATCGGAGGCCAGGGCTACAGCGTGGTGGGCGTCATGCCCCCGAGTTTCCAGGCGAACCGCGTCGGCGTCCAGGCGAATAGCGTCGATGTATGGATTCCCGCCCAGCACCCGGCCATTCTGATGCAGCAGCGCGACGCCCGCTTCTATACGGGCTTCGGACGCATCAAGCCGGGCTTCACGCTGGAGCAGGCTCGAACCGATCTCGCCCGCGTGCAACATGCCTTGGGCGAACAGTTCCCGCGGACGGATAAGGACTGGTCAGTCACCGTCAACGACTTGAAGGAACGAATTGTGGGCAATTCCGGGCGGCCGCTGGTGCTGCTGCTTGGCGCGGTCGCGCTGCTTCTGTTGATCACAGTAACTAATGTGGCCGGCCTGGTGCTGGCGCAATTGCACCAGCGCGAGCGCGAACTGGCCATTCGCGCGTCCATCGGGGCCGCGCGCAGCCAGGCTGTGCTTTCCGTGATGCGCGAGATGACGCTTCTGGCGTGCGCCGGAGCGATTGGCGGATGGGCTTTGGCGTCCGCGTCGCTGGGCTTGCTGGCGCACGAATTTACCAACTTGCCACGGATCGCGGAACTGGCCTTGGATTGGCGTCCTCTAGTGTTCGCGATTGCGGCCAGCTTCATGGGCGCTGTCGGTTTTGGACTCCTGCCCGCCCTGCGAGCCACGCGCGCCGATCTGGCTGCCGGCTTCCTGCGAATGGGACGCGGCATTGCCGGAAACCATCAGACCCTGCAGCGCACGTTGGTGGCCGGCCAGATTGCACTCACCATGGCGCTGCTGGCTGGGGCCGGCCTGCTGGTCCGTAGCTTCTACAATCTGAGCCAGGTCGACTTGGGGTTCCATCCCGGTAACGTGGTGATGTTCCATGTCGGCGCCGCCTGGGATGAAAACCGCGCGCTGGTAGGGCGCATGCAGGAGCAACTTGTGGCGGAGTTGCAGCGCCTCCCCAGTGTCGAATCCGCGGGCATCACCAATTTTCTTCCGGCCTCGGGGGCCACATTGCGCTACGAGGCCACACTCGAAGGCATTGCCCGCAGCGAGGACCAGGGCAAGATGCCCGTAGGGTATCGAACCGTCAGCCCCGGCTATCTCAAGGCGCTCCAGGCGACGTTGACAGCTGGCCAGTGGTGCCCGGAGCTGCGGCTCGACTTCAAAGCTACGCCCAAGGTGATGGTCAACCGCCGCTTCCTGGACGTGTACGCGCGCGGTCAAAACGTTATAGGCCGCCATTTGAGCCTATACGGTATCCCCATGGAAATCTTGGGAGTGATCGGCGATATGAAAGAAGACTCGGTCAGCTCCCCCGCGTATCCGTACGTCTACTATTGCTCTACCGCCGGAATGTGGCCCGATCCCGAGTACGTGGTGCGAGCTTCCGGAAATCCGCGCGACGTGCTGGCCTCGATTCGCGCCCTGGTGCGCACGGTCGCTCCCAATCGCGCGGTCTTCGGCGAGCGCACCTTGGAAGACGCGATCGGCGACGATCTGGACCGTCCCCGATCCAACGCGCGCCTGCTGGCGCTGTTTGCGCTGTCCGCCCTGATGCTGGCCGCGGTTGGCCTCTATGGGCTGGTGGCGCAGATGGTGAATATGCGGCGCCAGGAAATCGGCATCCGCATGGCCATTGGCGCAGAACCGTGGCGCATCGTGCGCTCCATTGTGTCGGGGGCGGGGCAGTTGATTCTGGCCGGCATCGTTGCGGGCTTCGCGCTCACACTGACGGCTCGTCCATTGCTGGGTTCACTGCTGTTTGGCGTCAGCGCGTTGGACGCGGTAAGCTTTGCCGCGGCGGCCTTGCTGCTGGGCCTGGTATCCACGCTAGCCGCATTCGTGCCGGCGAGGAGTGCGGCGCGCATCGACCCTATCGAGGCTCTGCGGGCGGAGTGACCGGCGGCAAAGACCGCCGGCGTCACGTAGCGCTGGCGATCTTGTCGCCGGTCAGGCAGGGCATGGTACTGCCCCACTTTACTTCGGTTTCTTACCCGGCAGGCCCGCCGGGTTCTCATGTGTGCGCTCGCGGAATTTGCCGCGCATGCTGGCGGCCAGCGAGACCGCCGATTCGCCGAACTTGTCGCGCATGCGGTCGGCCGCGGCCATCGCCACCTTCCAGCGCTCATGCTGGTCTTCGCCGAGCAGACCCATCTGCTCAGTGGCATCTTCAAATGACGCCGCGTGCACGCCCAGCAAGCGCACTTTTGCGCCCGGCTTCCAGTTGTGGCGGAACAGGTCGCGGCTCTGTTCGAACAACTCCGTATCGAGTTGTGTGGGCCGGACCAGCGAGTGCGCGCGCGTGATGGTGGAGAAATCCGAATAGCGCAGCTTGAGCTGGATGGTGCGGGCGTGCAGGCCATGCTCGCGCAAGCGGCGGCCCACCATTTCGGAGAGGCGCGCCAGCGTCGATTCGATTTGAGCGAGGTCCGCGGTATCTTCCGAAAAAGTGTGCTCGTGGCTGATCGACTTTGGCCCCACGTCTTCGCCGATTTCGGTATCGAACCAGCCGCCCGCGTCGAGACCGCGCGCCTTTCCGGCCAGCGCCAGCCCCCATTTCCCGAAGCGCTGTTCGAGGAATGACTCCTCCAGGTGGGCGAGATCGCCGATTTTGCGGATACCCAGAGCGTGCAGGTTCTTCTCGGTGACCTTTCCCACGCCCGGCACTTTCCGCACGTCGAGCGGCGCCAGGAATGCCGCTTCCTGGCCGGGAATGATCCATAGCACTCCATTGGGCTTGGCGTAATCGGAACTGATCTTGGACACCAGGCGCGATGTGGCGATGCCGATCGAAGAGTTCAGGTTGGTCGCGGCCTTGATTCGCTCATGCAGAGTGTGAGCGGCGCGCAAGGGCGGGCCATAGAGGCGATCGGTGCCGGTGATATCGAGATAAGCCTCGTCGATGGAGGCCATCTCGACCAGCGGCGAAAACGCCGTGAGCACGTCGTAGACTTTTTGCGAGCAGTCGCGATAGCGGTCCGGGTGGCCATCCACGAAGATGGCCTGCGGGCAAAGTTTGTACGCCGTGCGCAGGGGCATGGCGGAGTGCACGCCGAACTTCCGCGCGGCGTAGGAAGCGGCCGAAACTACACCGCGTTCATTGGGCCGGCCGCCCACGACGACGGGCTTGCCCTTCAACGACGGATCGAACAGTTCTTCCACCGACACGAAGAACGCGTCCATGTCGAGATGGAAGTAAGTCTTTCCGATCTGGCGTTCCACTTTCAGATCATGGCATATCTGCCCGCGCACTGCCGAGGTCGAGATTGGGGTGGAGGAATCGACCCTCTGCTATTTTTGCGACGAACAACCGGCGTCCCGATTCGGGTGTGGGTGCGAAGATCTCGGGATCGGCCGCGCGGAAGAATTCACGATGCAGATTCTCCACCGATATTGCCAATTTGGATTCGGGGACGGCGAAACTCAAGCTCTTCTGCGAACCACCTTGCGAAACCATACGGATGCCAGTGTCCTTCAGGAGGGCTGAGAGAGCGCGCTTTTCAATCGACTCTTCGGCGGTGATCCCGTTGCCGGCTAATGAGACGATGGCGCTCGCTTCATCCACGACGATGCGCACCGAGGCATCGACACCGCGAAGTAATTCTGGTAACCGGGGTGAGCTTTCCACAGCGAAGGAAACCCCATCCTGCTGCGCTTGCACCATCTCAACCCTCACTTGATTCCGCTCGAACAAGTCATTCAGGCCATCCGAGATGGCAGGTAACATTCCCGCTCCCGGCACAAAGAGATGAACCACAGTCATGCCGGTTCTGCAGGTGATGGCCTTGACTGTGCCCGGTTTGCTCACGGCATCGGGCCCGATGCGCGTCCCTTCCATTTCCGGATGCCGTGAGTTGCGGATGACGATGGGGATGTTTTGTCGAATGGCCGGAGCCACGGTCTTAGGGCACAATACCTTGGCTCCGAGGCGAGCCATTTCGTCCGCCTCGTCGTACCGCACCGAGCGCAGGCGGTAACCGCCATGGAGCACGCGCGGATCGCAGGTCAACATGCCATCCACGTCGGTCCAGATCTGAATTTCTCGTGCGGAGATTCCCGCGCCCACCAGTGACGCGCTCAGATCCGATCCGCCGCGGCCCAACGTCGTGACTTTGCCTTCTTGAGTGGCTCCGATAAATCCGCCCATCACGACGACGCGGTCGCCGGCAAACAGAGCCGGAGTGCGCCGCAGTTTCGCATAGGTTTCCCAATACAGCGGAGTGGCACAGGTGAACCGATCGTCGGTAACGATCAGCTTTGTGGAATCGAGATGTTCGACCTTCATTCCGGCATGCTCGAAAGCGGCAGCCACGATCTCGCTCGAGAGCCGCTCTCCGTAGCTGAGCACTTCATCCTGGACCTGCGGCGTCAGCTTTTTGCCTTCTTCCAGTTCGATCAGAATCGTGTGCAACTCACGGAACATCGGAGCTATGCGGCCTTCCAGGAATCCACGTGCATCGGCACCCAACAGGCGTTGTGTTTCCTGCGCGTGGTACAAGCGCAAGTCCTCGAGTCGGCGCCACGCCGAATAGGCCGATCCTTGCGCCGCGTACTGCGAAGCCTCAAGTAGCCGGTCCGTGGTCTTTCCCATGGCCGAGACCACAACTACAGGTTGCTCGCCGATGTGCGACTGTACGATGCCGGCAATCCACTCAATGGCCGCGGCGGACGCGATGGATGAGCCGCCAAACTTCATGACGATCACTTTTGTAATCCCCCTTTAGCGTGGAAGAGCGGCTTTCGCCACCCGATCACGCTTATCCGATTAGATGCCCGCAGACGAGGAGAAAGCTAGTGACTTTATGATTTCTTTATGGACTCTTTATAGCTTCTTTATGCGAAGGGAGGAGGCAATCTTTATGCCGTTTTCATGCGTCAGGAATTGCCCGGATCTTTGACATCACGACATCAAATGAACTATGCATTAAAGTGTGAGGACCACGCTTACCCTGGATGACGATGTCGCCGCCTTGCTCGCTCGGGTTCGTAAGGCCCGAAAGACTTCATTGAAACAGATTGTCAACGAGGCCCTCCGCAGCGGCCTTCGGGTTATGGCTGCACCCCCCGCCAGGCGCTCGGCATTTCATACCACGCCCGTCGCGCTCGGCAGGTGCTATCTGCCCGAACTCGACGACGTCTCGGGCGTGATCGCCTTCTTCTTGGAACGTGAACGACATAAGTAATCCTGGTCGATACGAAACCCGTTGACGTATGTTCGGGTTTCATCGTTGCCTACGCTCGCATTAACGAGGCCGCCATGGTCGGCATACCGTGGGACGGCATACTAGCTTTTCTCCGAATCGTCAGCAATCCGCGAGTTTTTGAAAGCGCCACCATGTGGCGCGGACACTCGTGTCTGCCGTGCCAAGACTCATCTTGGCACGCGGTATTGGTAACGAAATCACCGGGACGGCTTACTAGTTCTGACTTAAGGGCAAGCTAGCGGCGATTACGCGCGGTATGCCGGCCAAGTCCGGGTGAATGTCGATGGTCGCCCAACCGGCCAACAGTTCTCGCACATGCTCCAGGCTGCCGAAGCCGAGTTCCATCACCAGCCAGCCGCCGGGACGCAGCACGCGGGGCGCTTCCGCCACGATGCGGTCATAGATCTCGAACCCGGTTTCGCCTCCGAAGAGTGCTACGTGCGGCTCCCAGTCGCGGACTTCGCGCTGCAAACCGTCGCGCGCCGTGAGCGGAACGTAAGGGGGGTTGCACACGATCAAGTCGAAGCTGCCATCGGCGATCGCGGTTACCAGATCGCACACGACGACGGCGACCTTTGCGCCCAGCCGTCGGGCGTTCGCCGTGGCCACTGCAGCCGCCGGTGGCGAAATCTCCGTAGCCCAAACCTCCGCGCCGGTTTCGAGCTGCAGCGTCGCCGCCAAAGCGCCGGAACCCGTGCCGACATCGAGAATGCGCCGGGCATGGCGCGCCACCTGCAGCGCGACTTCCACCACGCCCTCGGTCTCCGGCCGCGGGATCAGGACGTCGGAGGTGAGGTGAAAGTCACGGCCGTAGAACTCCTGCCGCCGTGTAATGTATTGGGTCGGCTTGCCTGCGAGACGCTCGTGCAGGTAGCGTCCGTAGTGCAGCCACTCCACCTCGCGCAATTCCTGCTCGGGATGCGCGAACAGATACACGCGCTCACAACGCATGGCGTGAGCCAACAGCACTTCCGCCGTGAGCCGGGGCACAGCGACGCTGGCGTCTTCCAGCAGGCAGGTGCCCTGGAGCAGCGCCGTCTGCACGGTCATGGCGGCGTCAGGCTGCGGCGCCCTGCCCGCCCGGGCCGGTCCGGTAATACGCGGTGAGAGCGTCGATGACGGGATCCAACTTGCCGTCCATCACGAAATCGAGCTGGTGCAGAGTGAACCCGATGCGATGGTCGGTCAGGCGGTTCTGCGGGAAATTGTAGGTACGGATCTTTTCGCTGCGATCGCCTGTGCCCACCTGGCTGCGGCGCTCGGCTCCCAGCGCGGCCTGCTGCTTCTCCAGTTCCAGCTCGTACAATCGCGACCGTAACACGCGCTCCGCCTTGGCGCGATTCTTGATCTGCGATTTTTCATCCTGGCAGGAGACCACCAGGCCGGTCGGCAAGTGGGTGATGCGCACGGCCGAATACGTGGTGTTGACCGACTGCCCGCCCGGTCCGGATGAGCAGAAGGTATCGATGCGGATGTCCTTGGCGTCGATCTTGATCTCGACTTCGTCGGCTTCCGGCAGTACCGCCACCGTGATGGCCGAAGTGTGTACGCGGCCCTGCTGTTCGGTGACAGGCACGCGCTGCACGCGGTGCACGCCGCTCTCGTACTTCAGCCTGCTATACACATTGTCGCCGCTGACCAGCGCGATCACTTCCTTCAAGCCACCCACGGAGGATTCGCTGCTGGACGTGATTTCAACCTTCCAACCCTTGCCCTCAGCGTAGCGGCTATACATGCGAAAGATTTCGCCGGCGAACAGCGTGGCTTCGTCTCCGCCGGTGCCGGCGCGGATTTCGAGCACCACGTTCTTTTCGTCGAGGGGATCTTTGGGCAGCAGCAGAACCTTGATTTCCTCTTCAATCGCAGCCAATTCTGGCTCCAGCCGCGTCACCTCTTCCTGGGCCATAGCCTTCAGGTCGGGATCGCGGTCTTCGAGCATGGGGCGGGCCTGCGAGAGCGCATCTTCCACCCGCTTCCATTCGCGGTACTTGCCGACGATTTCGGAAATCTCGCTATGCGCCTTGGTGACCTTGCGGTACTCCGCCGCGTCGCTGATCACCGCCGGATCGGCCATCTGCGCATTCAGCTCGTCAAAGCGTTTTTCGAGCTGGTCCAGTTTTTGACTGAATTGCATGGAGCTTTTAGGCGATGACGAGTTGTCCGCCTTGCGATTTTTCCAGAGCCATGGCGCCTTCGAGCGCTTGGATGGCTACGCTGGTCTGGTCGTCGGCGGGCGGCTTGGTGGTGATGCGCTGCATCCACAGTCCCGGTGCCGTCAGCACCGCCAGCATGGAGCCGCGCCGCTTGGCCGCGAACCGGATCAGCTCATAGCTGAGGCCCACCAGCACGGGAATCAGCGCGATCTGGCAAAGCAGCTTGGCAAGGAACCCAGTGAACGGGATCAGCGCGTAGACCGGGATCGTCAGGAAGAACAGCACGAACAGGAAACTGGTGCCGCAGCGCGGATGGAACGTGGTGTAGCGCTGGGCGTTTTCCACCGTCACCGGCTGGCCCGATTCAAAATTGAACACGACCTTGTGCTCGGCGCCGTGATATTCGAAGATGCGGCGCATATCTTTGAGCTTCGAGACCCCATACAGGATCGCCAGCAGGATACCCAACCGGAGGATTCCACCCACAGCGCTGGAAGCAAATTGGCCGGCCAGAATCGGGTAGACTTTGCCCAACCGTGTGGCCACGTACAGCGGAACAAGCTTATATGCCAGGATGTAAAACGCTAGCGAGAAGATCAGAGGAGCCACGAACGCCCAACCCGGAATCTCTTCCTTCTTCTGGTTGGCCGTGGCCGGTTTTTCCTCCACGAGCGCCGCATCCGCCGAAAATTTCAGCGCCCTTCCGCCCAACTTCATGGCCTGGAATAAGGTTCCACAACCCCGAAAGAGCGGGTACTTGAAAATCTTGTACTTCTCGGACATGCGCTCCAGCGGCAACTCTTCCGTCACAATCTGGCCGTCGGGCTGGCGCACCGCCACGCAATAACTGTGGGGAGCCCGCATCATGACGCCCTCTACCACGGCCTGCCCGCCGACCAGCGTTTCTTCGCCGCTCTCGAGCACGGGCATCATCTGCAAGTTAGTGAAAAGACGGAAAAAGGTACGTACAGACACAAATCCTCTCAGTTCCTCTATATTATACGTCAGTTAGCCATGGATGACGGGCGTCATACAGGTACTCCGAACCGCCATAGTACGTAACCGATAGCTTGCCGGACATAGTTCCATCGCTCGCGCAGCGTCTCGGGGTTCTGCTCTTTGCGCGGCGATCCGTAGACTTTCAGGCCATGGGAGCGCAGCATCTCCTTGGCGCGGTAGATATGATAGCCGTCGCTCACCACGATGGCCGAATTCAGGCTCATGCGCCGCAGAATCTCCGCGGCCAAAGCGATCGAGTGGACCGTACTCTCGCCCTCCGTCTCCACGATGATGGCCTCGGAAGGCACGCCATGGCTCATCAAATACGTGCGTCCCACGGCCGCTTCGGTGAAGACAGGATCGCCGCCCGCGCCGCCGGTAGTCATGATGCGGGGCGCCAGTTGGCGTTGATAGAGCGCCAGGGCGTGATCCAGCCGCGCGCGCAACACCGGAGACGGGCGGCCACGATATTCGGCCGCGCCCAGCACCAGGATGACGTCCGCGGGTTGGGCTTCGTCCTGGTCCGCCTGGCGTTCGATCCTCACCGACAGGTACGCAATATAGATCACGAGCGCGGAAACCACGATCGCTATCGCGTTCCATACGGTCCGTTTCATCTGCGGTAACTTTAATTGTAAGATGGCGAAGCCCGAAACGATTACGAGCGCGGCCAATCCGCTGCTCAAGGACGTCCGGCGCGCCATCCTGCGCGGTGGGCTCACGACCGAGGGATGGTGCGTGGCGGAGACCTTCCACCTGCTGGAAGAGGCGCTGCGCAGCGACTGCGAAGTCAAAATGGTGCTCACCGCGGAATCGGTGCGTTCCGCCGCCGAAGGCCACGTGCGCGGATTGGGCCGCATCAAAGTGGTGGTGGTTCCCGATTCCCTGCTGAACACTTTATCGGGGACGGAGACCAGCCAGGGCGTGATTGCGCTGGTGAAGCCGACGGAGTGGAAGCTGGAGCAACTGTTTCGCGGGTGTCCGCTGGTGGCAGTGCTCGATGGGCTGCAGGATCCGGGCAACTGCGGAGCCATCGTGCGCGCGGCGGAGGCATTCGGGGCCACTGGCGTCATCTTCACCAAAGGTACGGCCAGCCCGTACAATCCCAAAACGCTGCGGGCTTCGGCAGGCTCGCTGTTCCGCGTGCCGTTTCTCCACGGAGTGGACCCGGCCCTGGCTCGGGCGGCGTTGCAACAGAATCGGGTTGAGTTGTATGCCGGCGTTCCAGCCCGTTCGGGCGTGCGTTATCTTTCGCAGATCGATCTCAGCGGCCGCTGCGGATTGATCATCGGCAACGAAGCGCGCGGCGTTGGCGGCGAACTGCGCGCGGCCGCGCTGGACGTGGCCATTCCGACTGTGGGTGTGGAATCGCTGAACGCCGCGGTGGCTGCGGGCATTATGCTGTACGAAGCGCGGCGGCAAAGGACGCTACAGTCGTGAGCCTCTTCGATACCACCGCTCCTCACGAAGATGCCAAGCGCCCGCTGGCCGAGCGTATGCGGCCCGAGCGGTTGGAAGATTTCGTGGGACAGGAGCACATTCTGGGGCCGGGCAAGCCTCTGCGGCGGCAGATCGAGCGCGACGAGCTCACCTCCATCATTCTGTGGGGGCCTCCGGGCGTGGGCAAGACTACGTTGGCACGCCTCATCGCGCGCATCACGAAATGCGAGTTTATCCCCTTCAGCGCCGTGCTCAGCGGCATAAAGGAGATCAAAGCGGTGATGGCGGATGCCGAGCGTCTGCGCCGCATGGGCCGCCGCACCATCCTCTTTATCGATGAAATCCATCGCTTCAACAAAGCGCAGCAGGACGCGTTCTTGCCCTACGTCGAGCGCGGCGACATCATCCTGATCGGCGCCACCACCGAGAACCCGTCGTTCGAAGTGATCGCGGCGCTGCTCTCGCGGTCGAGAGTCTATGCGCTGCGCGGTTTGACGGTGCCGGAGATCGTCACGCTGCTGCGACGCGCCTTGCCTGTCGTCGGGCTGGAGGCAGCCGACGAGTTGCTGGAGCAGATCGGCATCTACGTGAACGGCGATGCGCGCCAGGCCTACAACACATTGGAAGCGGCAGGCGCGGCTTCGGCTTCGGGCGTGCTTTCCGAGCAGGCGGTGCAGGACGCCATGCAGCGCAAGATGCTGCTGTACGACAAGGGCGGCGAAGAGCACTTCAACCTGATTTCCGCATTGCATAAGTCCGTAAGGTCGAGCGATGTGGACGCCTCACTTTATTGGCTGACGCGCATGCTGGAGGCGGGCGAGGACCGTATGTATATCGCGCGCCGCCTAATTCGCATGGCGATCGAAGACATCAGCCTGGCCGATCCGCGCGCGCTGGAGCAGACGGTGGCGGCCATGCAGGCGGTGCATTTTCTGGGCATACCGGAAGGCGACCTGGCGCTGGCCCAGGCGGCCATATACCTGTGCGTCGCGCCGAAATCGGATGCGGCCTACAGGGCCATGGGCGCCGTGCACGAGGACGTGGAGAAGACTATTGCCGAGCCGGTGCCGATGCAGTTGCGCAATGCGCCTACGCGCGACATGAAGGCATGGGGATACGGCGAGGGCTACCAGCACGCGCACAATGTCGAGAATGCTATCCCGGATATGGAGTGTCTTCCGCCTTCTTTAGCGGGGAGGCAGTATTACTTCCCGACGGACCGCGGTCTGGAGAAGCGGATCGCGGAACGGCTGGAGGAGATCCGGAAATTGAAAACGAAATCGTGACAAAAGAACATGCGGCCGGTGGGATTCCACTTGGCAGCGTCGGCCTGCAATTTCAGGTAGTCGCCGGATCCTGCATGGCGACACCAGTCACCCAGGAGGGCTCGCACCTTGTGTTTGGAGGGGCCGTGTGCTCAGGATAGTGAGTGCGTCGGTGCGGCTGAAGAATCCAAGAGTCTTCAATCGCGGGAGGCGGAGGAGATATCATGCGAAGATCTTTTCTCGTGGTTGCAGCAGGAATCGCGATGTCGGCGTTTATGGGACTGGCCGAAAAAGCTCCAACCGACGGCCCTTACCGGGTTTTAAATACGGTCAAAGTTGGTGGCGCAGGTACTTTTGACACAGTTCTTGCGGATACAGTTGGACGCCGGTTGTACATTCCGCGCAAGGGTCCTGGCCGAATAACGGTCTTCAATCTGGATACCCTTGAGCCGGTCGGCGAAATCCCCGACGCGAGCGCCAATGGAGCCGTTGTCGATCCCAAATCAGGGCACGGTTTCGCCAGCAGCAAACCCGTCGTGATGTGGGACACCAAGACCCTGAAAACGATCAAGACAATTGAGGTGCAGGGCGGCCCGGACGCCATTCTGTTCGACACGTTTAACGAGCGGGTCTACATTTTCAGTCACGTCGCGCCCAATGCGACGGTGATCAGCGCGGCGGATGGCTCGGTGGTGGGCACAATCGATTTGGGCGGAATGCCAGAGCAAGCGGTCACTGATGGCAAGGGCCACGTTTATGTCGATATACGAGACAAGGATAACGTCGCTGTCATAGACGCGAAGACGCTCGCTGTATCCGCCCACTACGATCTCGCGGGTAGAGGTGGCCGGTGCTCTGGGCTGGCCATTGATGTAAAGAATCATATTCTCTTCGCTGCCTGCCGTGAACCACAAATGATGGTGATGCTAAATGCCGGTGACGGAAAAATCATTGATGCCCTGCCGATCGGCGCCGGCGTTGATGCCGCCATCTTCAACCCGAAAACGATGGAAACCTTCAGTTCGCAGGTCGATGGCACGTTGACTATCGTAAAGGAAAAAAGCCCGACCAGCTTTGTGGTAGAGCAGACCGTTCAGACGAAGCAGAGTGCCAAACAGATGGCGTGGGATAGCAAGACGAATCGGATCCTGCTGATCGCTGCGGATTACATTCAGCCTCCCACGCCGCCGCCCGCTGGAACACCTGCAGGTCGAGGCCAGATGGTTCCGGATTCGTTTTCAATTCTGGTAGTAGGCAAGTAAAGAGTTGGACAATCCGTGCGGGCAGGTATGAGGCAATTCATATTAGGGTTCATTGCGGCGCTAACGTTGATCGTGGCGGGAGGTTTAGGCTACGTGGCAATGGGTCTGGCGCCCGTTGCAACCGCGTCGGCACCGCTGCCGTTCGAAAAACTGATAACCGGTATCGCGTTGAACGCGCGCGTTAACAAAGAAGCGCCGAAATCATCGCCGATTCAGGCATCGGATGAGGTTTACGCGGCGGGGGCACGCATCTACCGGAACAACTGTGCCGTTTGTCATGGGTTACCGGGGCGGGATCAGACGGCGATCGCAAAGGGGGAGTTCCCCAAGCCGCCGGAACTTTTCAAGGATAAAGGCGTTACTGACGACCCGGTGGGCGTCACCTACTGGAAAGTCGCCAATGGCATCCGGCTGACCGGGATGCCTGGGTTCAAGGGCTCGCTGAGCAGCGAGCAGTTGTGGCAGGTCAGCCTCCTTCTGTCGAACGCCGACAAATTACCGGCCGCCGTCCGTAGCGCCCTACAGGAGCCTCTTGTGCAATAGGTGCAGTGCACGGCTTCCGCGCCCAAAGCGTTGACGCCGATCAGCTTTTCTGGAAACCTGACGAAGCTATGCCGCATACCACCTTCATGGCTTTCTCCTCCCGCCGCCTCTGTGCGCGATCCGTCACCGCCTTCGCGGCGACCACGCTTCTTGCGGTGTCATCTTTCTGTCAAGCTGCGGCGCCAGGAATTTGCCAGAAAAGTGATCCTGCCAAACCGCCAGACCCAAACGATAAGCGCGTCTTCGGGATCGTTCCGAATTACCGAACCTTTCCCACGCTGGCCAACTACAAGCCGATCACCCCTAAAGAAAAGTTCAAGATCGCCAAGGATGACTCTTTCGACCGGGGCACGGTGGTTCTTGCCGCCGAGTTGGCGGGCGAGGGGCAGTTGATAAATTCGAATCCATCCTTTGGGCACGGTGTAACGGGATACAGCCGCTATTTCGGGACAGCTTATGCCGATCTGGTCATTGGCGATTTCATGACCGAGGCGGTCTACCCAACCATCCTTCACCAAGATCCACGATATTTCCGCCGGGGTACAGGGAGCGGATGGTCAAGGCTCGCATACGCGATGGGACAGATCTTCTGGACCCACACGGATTCAGGAGGCACGCAGTTCAACTTTTCGGAAATCGTCGGCAACTCGACCGCGGTGGCGATTTCGAGCGCGTACTATCCGGACGGGCGCGATGTGAGTAGCGCGGTGTCGAAACTCGGTTCCCAGATCGGCGTCGATATGGCCGGCAACATCATGAAAGAGTTCTGGCCGGATTTGCGCCGGAAGTTTTTCCGAGATCGTAAAGCAACTGGCTCCTCCCAGCCTGAGTCTCTCGATAAGCGTTGAGTTGCCCATAGAGCGACCTCCTATGAATCTTGCTGTTGTGCGGTGATGGTGCTCTCAGCCTAATCGCTGATCAAGAGCGCATCTGGTCGTTTCCAGCCAGACTCGAGCAGGGACAGAACTGGATTCCCACGGCTGGACTCGCGGCGCCGGGAACGTTTTGACCGGGTCCAACTGGTGCGCTTCGGAGCCGGAACCACTGCCTTCGCCTTTCGCCCCCGTGTGGAATCAGCAAGTTATAGTCGCTCCAGCATCCTCTTGAGATTCTTGAAAGAAAGCTCTAATCCTGCGGTTGGAGGACGATATGTCAGGTGGAGGTTCTCATCCAGCATGATAAGCGGTGTGAACAGTGCAAGTCTCGCGCAATATGTATTACCCAATCAGGCGACGCAGTCCAAGCCCCCTGCCAAACCGTCGGCATCGGAGGTACAGGATACTGTCCAACTGAGCAGCGCTGCTGCCCAGTCAGCCGGCGACGTCGACCACGACGGCGATAGCAAGTAAGAAAGTTCTCTCCGAAACAGAGAGCGCAGCCCATTTACTTTAGATAGTGGGGCTGCGCTCTAAAAAAACCGCAACCCGACCAACCCGCAGCGCGTCAAGCCCGTATACTCAGCAAAAAATCTACAATGAGAGAGGCATTCCATGGGAGAACCCCCCGCATTTTCCAAAGCGGCGAAGCTCGCACTTGGGCTGGCGATTCTGGTTTCCGTTTTCAGCCCTTTACGTGCGCAGGCGCAGAGCGCCACGCTCTCGGGCACCATCACAAATCCTTCGGGCGCGGCCGTCACTAACGCCAAAGTCTCCATCAAAAATGTGCGCTCAGGCCAAACGACCGAGGCCCAAACCAATTCCGCCGGGCTTTACAATGTGCCAAATCTGATTCCCGGCGATTACGAAGTTTCCGCTTCGGTGGAGGGTTTCGCCGCCGGTACAAATAAAGTGACGCTGGCAGCGGGCGCCACGGCCAAGATCGACATTGCTCTCACAACTGCCGGTTCTTCGACGGCGCCGCCATCGCTCGGCGATCTAGGCATCCCTCCGGAGCAAGCCCAGGGAAGCGCCCAAAGCCAGCAGTTGCTCGACAAACGATCGCACATGCTGCTGATTCATCAACGGCTCGGTTTGATCACCACCGCGCCTTTGATCGCCACCCTGATCACTTCGGCGGGAGCCGGCGGGAAGAGCAGCAGCGCGTCCGGTCGTGAGTTACATGCCACTTTGGGCGGGATCACGGCGGGGATGTATTTCACCACCGCCTACTTTGCGGTCTTCGCGCCTAAAATTCCGGGGAACACCAGACGCGGACCCATCCGCCTGCACCGGGCCTTGGCCTGGGTTCACGGCACAGGAATGGTGCTCACGCCCATTTTGGGAGCCATGGCCTATGACCAACGCAACGCCGGAGAGAAGGTTCACGGAATCGCCAAGTATCATTCGACAGCGGCCTGGATCACCGGCGTGGCATACGGGGCCGCGATTCTATCGGTGTCCGTTCGGTTCTGAGCAGAGTTATGCGTACACGCTTACTGGCGGCCTTTTCAATACTGCCCTGTCTGCTGCTGGCGCAGGGCGAACACCAGTGGGTTCTGGAGCAATCCACAACCACTTATCAGGTGTCACATCCGCTGCATCACACTGAAGGCGTCAGCCATGCGGCGAAGGGCAAGGGCGTTTGCCACGCCGGATTCTGCGAGTTCTTGATTGCTGTGCCTGTCAAGTCATTCGATTCCGGCGACAGCAACCGCGATCTCCACATGATTCAAGTGACACGCGGCGCGCAATTTCCCATGGTGATCGTCCGCACGCGATTACCCGAAGACGCGGCGGCTTCCGCGACCATCCACGCCGATTTGGAAATCCAGTTTGCGGGCCAGACCGTCCAGTACAAGCAGGTGGCACTTCAGCGAGCGACTCAAGGAACCGAAACGCGAATCTCAGGGACGATTCCAGCCATGCTATCCGATTTCAAAATCGACCCGCCCAGGCTGCTATCGGTTCCCGTCAAGAACGAAATCCCGATAACGGTGGAGATGACGTGGCGGCCGATGTAAAGCCTGCCGCTCCCTTGGTCGCGGCTCTGTAACTCGATGTAGTCGCGTACGGCCATGCTACAGAGCCGCGACCAGAGGGAGCGGTGCTTGGCGCTACCGCGACGTGCAGTCCGTAGGATTCCACTTGGCGGCGTCGGCCTGCTTCCGGAAATGCGTGCTGGTGACGAATGGCTGCTGCAGGTACATCGGATCGTCGACCACCGTGGTCACAATCAGCCAGGAGTCGCCATTGGCTTCGTTGGTTCGGGTGTAGTACTCAGTGAGAACCGTGTTGGCACTATACGGCACGCCGTTCTTGCGCAGATAGCCGGGCTTCAAGTGGGTGGTGACCACCTTCAGCGAACCGGCCTTTGGCGCCGGCGCGCCACGCCCTCTTCCGCCAGCCATCTGCCATTCAGCGGCAGAGTAGCCTTGCCAACCCTGCTCTCCCGCCGGAGCCGCAGCGCCGCCGAAGTGGAACAGACGCGTCTGCTTGCCCGCGTCCGTTTCAATCTTCAGAGTGCTCTCGTCCTGCCAGGTAATGTGCAGCCGGCCGGGAACTCGCATCAGCCCAGCCGCACCGTAGGACTTGCATTGTTCGCCGGCTGCTTCGTCTTTGGCCGGGTCCCAAGTGTCGGCCACCCGGCGGCCTTCCGGGTTGAGCGGCACGCTGGCGTAATCCCCTTTGGGTGGAGTGATCATGCGAAAGCGCCAGTCTTCCGTAACGATCGCGACCCAGTAGCCGGTAAGATCCTCAGGAGCTGCTTCTCGAGCCGCCACTGGCGGCGGCGCACCGCGGCCTGGTTGGGCGTGGATGCGCCCGGCCACCGCAAGCAAAAGCGCCGCCGCGGTTACGGCTACAAATCGGATGTGCATGGATCTCCCTTCAGCGCGCGACGAAGCTTCTCGCAACGAAGCTTCTGGCAACGACGCTTCTGGAGTATTCTATTCGAACGTGCCGCCCCACTTCCACCCGTCGGATGGACGTGTGATGTTCACCATGCGCAGCCGGTGGTCGGCGGGATTGCGTCCCGGATTGCCCACCACGATCACGTCATCGCCCGGCTTCAAGGTTTCGCGCGTCACGCCCTGCCGGCCCAACTGGCCGCCGGCGCCCCACTCTACGGCCCACGTCTGCATTTCGCCCTTCTCGTCGGGGGCTTCTACGTGCACGAACGAGTGCGGGTTACGGTACAGGAACTGCACCAGTTTTCCGTGGACGGTGACCTTCTGGTCCTCGAAGTACGTGGCCGCGAAGGAGTGATGGGCATACGCCCGAACGCCGAGGATCGATACCGCGGCGGCGAGTAGCATAAACAACTTGGTCTTCATGGTTTCTTCTCCTGAGAGTACTCCCTACTGTCTGGACGGAGGCGCATCGTCACTGCAGTAGCCGGCACGGCTATTCGCTTTGCAGGCTGGGCTCGACGGAGGCTCGCCATAATGTGGGACAACGGATCCGATGGCTTTTAGTTTAACAGAGGTTTCACGCGCTATCACCAGCCCTTTCGGGCCCGTGGAAATGATCGGCAGAAGGGAGTCGATGCCAGGGTGTATGTTTGTATCTTGGAATCCAGCGATTGGTACTGCCCGGACACCGGTGAGATTGTCCAAACCCCGCGGAGGAGATTGTTCCTCGCCTACTCCGATAAAGGGCATCGCGTGATTCGCCTGCGGGAGCCGACGTTGTCCAGCGACATGTCTTTCTTATTTGGCGCCTTCGTCGGCATCGCCCTCAGCGCGGCTCTGCTATTTGTGGCCGGCTACTTCGTCATCCGGGGCAAAGGCCCGGTAGCGTTCTGGGCGGGATACGCGTTGGTGATAGTCGGATTTGTTTTTCCGGCCTACTATGGGGTCGCGAAAATCCTTCTGGGACGGAAATGCACGAAGAGAAAGTCGGAAGAACCGCCCGGCGTCATGCCACCGTTGCCTTATCGACTGGGATGGGTTATGGCCGCGGAAGGTGCAGGCCTGGTAACCGGAGCAGTGGTGGTGATTGCGGTGGCTGTGTTCTTGATCTCGTCCGGAACGGCCTCGTATCTCTATTGAGGATGGCGGCCGAAAAAGCACCGCTCCCTCTGGTCACGGCTCGGTAAATCGGCACGTGTTGCGATGATTTTCCGGCCTTACCGAGCCGTGACCAAAGGGAGCGGTGCTTTCCGCAGCCCAAAAAGAAATGGTTCCAAGTGACCTGATTTCCAGCTTTGCTCTCCGCCGGCATGCACGGCACTGAGCTTCGTGTTCTGGAGCGCTTTGCGCCTTCTGCCTCTCTGCTCCCCTAGTGGCGTTTTCTTCTCCACCACCAGGCTCAACGCTTTAAGGCGCGCCGCAGTCTCTCTCCAAAACAGGACCGGTCGCTCGTGACGGCCTTTCGCTCCCCTACAACGGCCTCCGCTTTCACAGAGTCCATTCCAGGATCGACGTTCCTGGCCTGCCACTTCGCTCCCTGCACAGCCGCTCACAAGCTCGTTCGGCTCTCAGCTCCACTGCCGGTTGCGGTTCGCCCCGCCTCCGGCCGTCTCCTCGCTTCTGCCCGTCGCCTGCTTGCTGCCGCGCCCGATCTACCTCTCCTCCGGCCTCCACTCCCCTTCGGGATTCTTACGTCCCTCTGGATTAAAGCGTTCTGCCGAATTCGCTGCCGATCAGTCCGCCTTCCGGTTATGCCCGATCTCCCTTCACTCCCCGCTCCCGTCTTTCTATTGCTAGTCGGTGGAAGCGGATCAAAGCTCCAGGTTCGCTACGTTTCCGGAGGCTTGCTGTTCCTCAAACCTCTTGGAACCTTAATCACTATGCGCCCGAAGCTTCGCAGCGTCAAGGATTTTTGGACGCCAAAGCCTTAATATCAACAATTTTTTATTTATTTCATTTCAATGACTTACAGCTGAAGCACCGTGGATGATTTGTGGATAAAACATTAACGCAACTTCCCGTCTTTGCGATACTGATACCAAAATGCGCCGCCTCATAATCCGGCCCGGAGGTATCGGCGATTTCATCGTGTCTCTGCCCGCGCTCGAACACTTGCGCGCGGAGTATCTGGAAGTTTGGGCCGCGGGGCCGAACGTTCCGCTCATCCGGTTCGCCGACCGCACGCGCTCCATTGCCTCCACCGGCCTCGATCTGCTGGGCGTGACGGAGCCTCCCGCGCGGCTGCTTGCCAGGTTGCGACAGTTCGATTCGATCGTTTCGTGGTACGGCGAAAACCGCCCCGACTTCCGTGATCTGGTGCACTCGCTCGGTCTCCCTGTCGAATTCTTTCCCGCGCTTCCCCGAGAACGGGCTGCCCAGCACGCCACTGACTTCTACCTGGGACAAGTGGGCGCGCCCCTCGGCGCGTTGCCGCGGATCCTATGCGACGTAGAGCCGGAGGACTTCGCGGTGATTCACCCGTTCTCAGGCAGTCCGCGGAAGAACTGGCCGCTCGACAAGTTCCGCGCGATGGCGGCCGAACTGGGGCACACCATACCGGTGCGCTGGTGCGCCGGCCCGGACGATCCACCGCTTGCGGACGCCGTCCACATTCCGGATCTGTACGAGCTCGCCTGCTGGCTGGCACGCGCGCGGCTCTACGTGGGCAACGATTCCGGAATTACGCATCTGGCCGCGGCCGTGGGAACGCCCGTGCTGGCGCTATTTGGCCCGACCGACCCCGAAGTGTGGGCGCCGCGCGGCCCGAACGTGCGAATTGCCCACTGGGATTAACATGGACAAAGAGGTGCTGTTTTGCGTTCTTCCTTAATTTTGTTGTTGGCGTTCGCCGGAGCCTTGGCGCAGGACCGCGCGCTGGCCGACCGGGTGGGCTCCACAGGCTTCATTCAGCTCGAAGCCGAGAGTTTTCAGAAGCTGACGCCCAGGCAGCAGGCGCTCACCTACTGGCTGGCACAGGCGTCGATCGCGATCGATCCGATTATCTACGACCAGAATTCCCGTTTCGGGCTGCGGCAAAAGCGAATGCTGGAAGCCACTGTGGCCCACGCCCCGGATCATCCCAAAATCGTGGCCTTCGCCAAACTGTTCTGGGCCAATCGCGGGAATCACAATGACCAGACCGCACAGAAGTTTCTGCCGGACTTCGCATTTGAGGAGTTCCAGGCCGCGGCGGCCCAGGCCCTCCAGAAGGGTGGATTCACCTTCAGCCCATACGGCACTCCGGCCGTACGCAACCAGGCCGACCTCGACCGCGAACTGAACGATCTGCGCGCCTCGCTGTTCGACCCGGCTTTCGAGCCAAGTATCACTGCGAAAAGCCCTCAAGGAAAACTGGACTTTCTGCAGGCCAGCGCGAACAATTTCTACTCCGGCGTCAGCCTGGCCGACCTCAAAGGATTTCACGAGGCCTATCCGCTCAATTCGCGCCTGGTGAAAAGCAAGGACGGCAAACTGGTGGAGGAGGTTTATCGCGCCGGCACTCCCGACGGCAAAATTCCGCCCGGCCTCTACGCGGCTTTCCTGGGCAAGGCGGTCGGCTATCTGGAGAAAGCGCGCGGCTACGCCGAGCCGGGGCAGGAGCCGGTGATCGATGCGCTGATCCGCTTCTACCAAACTGGCGATCCCGCCGACTGGCTGCACTTCGGGGCCTTGTGGGTGGGGAACAATCCGGCGGTGGATTTCGCCAACGGGTTTATCGAAGTCTACCGCGACGCGCGCGCCGCCAAGGGAACCTCGCAGAGTTTCGTTTCGATCACCGATCAGAAGATGAACCAGTTAATGGTGAAGCTGGCGGCTAACGCACAGTATTTCGAAGATCGCGCGCCGTGGCTGGCGCAATACAAGAAGCAAGGCGTGAAGCCGCCGCTGGCCAAAGCCGTGGAAACCGTGGTGGAGACCGGCGATTTCCACGCCAACACCATAGGCGACAATCTGCCCAACGAGAATGAGATTCGCGAGAAGTACGGCACCAAGAGTTACCTGTTCACCGGCAGCTCGCGCACGATTCGGCAAGCCGTTGGATTTGGCGCGATAGAAGAGTTCGCGGCATCGCCCGCGGAAATTGCCATCGTCAGGAAGTACGGCGACGAGGCCTCGGACCTGATGACGGCGCTCCACGAAATCATCGGCCACGGCTCTGGAAAGCTCAATCCCAAGTTCGCGGGCGGCACGGAATCCATTTTGAAGGAATACTATTCCGCCATGGAGGAGGCGCGTGCCGACCTGATGGCGTTATGGAACGTTACCGATCCCAAGCTGCGTGAATTGGGCCTGGTGTCGAGCCCCGAGGTGGCCAAGGCCATGTACTACGAGGCGGTCAGTGTGGGCCTAAGGCAGCTTCAGCGCATCCCCAAAGGTGACACCATCGAGGAAGACCACCAGAGGAACCGCCAGTTGATCGTGAACTACATCATGGACAAGACCGGCGCTATCGAAAAAGTTCAGCGCAACGGCAAGACGTACCTGTTGCTGAAAGATTTCGACAAGATGCACCAGGGGGTGGGGATGTTGCTGGCGGAGTTGATGCGCATGAAGGCCGAAGGCGACTACCCTGGCCTGAAGGCCCTGATCGACAAGTATGGCGTGCATTTCGATCCGGCGCTGCGCGACCAGGTGATGGCGCGATATGAGAAGCTCAATATCCCTGCCTATTGGTGCGGCATCAACGCGGACCTCACGGCGCGGCTTGACGCTTCGGGAAAAATCGCTTCCGTGGCGCTCTCCTATCCGCGCGATTATGTGAAGCAACAGCTCGGTTACGCTTCCATGTACGCGCTAAAATAGGCAGACGTTCAAATGGCTGCCCGGCTCCATCCGGCCCTTTCGCGCACGCAAGAGATTGTCGACTTGCGGCGGCTCGCGGCGCGCGATATGGAGGGCTTGCTGGAAGAAGAGACAGCCGCCTGGCGGGACGAGCTGGACTGGGACTTCACAAAATCGGCCGACCTGGTGCAGCGTTTCGTGGACTTACGTGCGCTCAGCGGCAGCGCGCTCCTCCAGGATGGCGAAGTCATCGGCTATGTCTATTACGTGGTGGAGGAACACAAGGGCCTGATTGGCGATCTCTATGTGCGCAAGGATTTCCGGGGCCTGGAACCCGAGAACCGGCTGCTGGAGGCCGCATTGGACCCGCTTCTGAGCGGCGGTTCCGAGGTGGCGCGTGTGGAATGCCAGCTCATGATGCTCCACTCGGCGCCGAACCGTGCGGTCCCGCGCGCTGCGCAAGTGAGCGCTTTTGAGCGTTTATTCATGGGCATCGATCTGCGCCAGGCCGTTTTGAAGGAAGGCCGCGTGCGCCACCCGATCTTCATCGAACGATGGTCCGATCACTACCAGGATCCTGGGGCCCAGTTGATTGCGGCGGCGTACCGGGGCCACGTCGATAGCCAGATCAACGATCAGTACCGCAGCGGCGCCAGCGCGCGGCGTTTCCTGTACAACATCGTGCAGTATCCCGGCTGCGGCGTCTTCTACCGTCCGGCATCCTACGCCGCCTTCGAGGCGTCCACCGGCCGGCTCTGTGGGATTTCGTTGGCGAGCGTGGTAGCGCCGGAGTGCGGCCACATCGCCCAGATCTGCGTCTCTCCCGACGTGCAAGGCACCGGCGTTGGGTACGCTTTGTTGCGGCAGTCACTCAACACACTGCGCGACGCGCAATGCCGTTTCGCCAGCTTGACCGTCACGGCGGCCAATACCGGGGCCGTCTCGCTTTACGAACGAGTGGGCTTCCACACGATACGTCGTTTCGCGGCGTACGTGTGGGCGGGGAACGGAAAGTAGAAACACCGCTCCCTTTGGTCACGGCTCGGTAAAACGGTCTTCTACGGACTTACCGGTCCCTCGGGCTCATCCGGTGGTAGCGGATCAGGGTCGGGTGGCAGCGGCGGTTCGGGCAGGGGATCGAGCGCCGGTGGTGCAGCTGCCGGAAACACGGACCGCACCGGTTCGCGCAATGGCTCATTGAGGGCCAATTCGCACTCGCAGCAATCGCTGCAGCGCAGGCACTTGTCGCAGAGATGATTGCCGCACGTGTCTTTGGTGCAGCGCGCGCATATGCGTGTCGATTCCTCTCCACAGATACTGCAGGAAAATGGCATGGCAGAAGCTACTTCTTCTTTCCCCGATTGGAATTGGTGGTGGGATGCGTGGCCAGAAAGCTGCGGCACCGCTGCGCCTCTTTGTCCATCACCGCGCACTCCTGTTCCTTCTGCGCAGCCAGGCTGACGATGTAGGATTCCAAGCGGTTCCGGTTGGCGCCGTTTTCGGCCGAGAGGCTGGTTAACGTTTCGGCCAGCGCTGGGTCCTGATACTTGCGGATTCCCTCGGCCAGTGATCCGATCATCTGTTCCAGCCCCTGTACGCGGAAGTACAGCTCCAGGCAGGTGGAAAGTCTCTCCGGATTCTGCGCCAGCACCTTTGCTTGACCGGTGATCGTCCGCGCCTGGTCCTTGCCGGACTGCAACTGCGCCGCGTAGGTTTCGGATGCGCCTTTCGCCACCCAGGCGTTAACGTCCACTTCGTTCAGCACTGGTTGCAGGCGCGTAGCATGGTCGCTCATCTCTTGCAGGATCGCTCGGATGTCCCAATCCGGTTGTAGACCGGCGTTGGGCGTCTGGGCGCACAAGAGTACGGGACAACACAACCACGCCAGTTTGCTCAAAAGACGCATCACGCTCTTCTCAATCTAGCATCTTGGCGGAACCCCTGACCGCTCCCTTTGGTCACGGCTCGGTAACGGGTCGGTGTTTACGTGTTCGCAAGCCGTTACGGAGCCGTGACCAAAGGGAGCGGTCAAGAACGCGGCCCCTATTTCTTTCCTAGCACCGCCTCGATGTGCGGGAACAGGCCGTTGCCTTCGAAGATGTCCTTGGTTGAGTCCGAGTATCCGAAGTCTTCCCGGATGCCGCCATTGGCGTCGATGAGATAGACGTGCGGGACATCGAAAGTACCGGTGCGGAAGTACGAATACGCCACCTGCCCGGAATCGAACACCAATGGGTGCGCGATCTTGTTGGCGACGACGTACGCGTTCACCCCGTTGATATCGCTTGGCGGATTAACGATCGCCAGAATGGCCACCCGGTCGCCATACTTGCGCTCGACCTGGCTCAACACCGAGTTAAAGGCGGCACAGTGCGGGCAGCCCGTTTGCATGAACTCGAGGATCACCACCTTGCCGCGGTAATCGGCCAGATCGTGCTGTTGCATCTTAGAATCGGGCAGCGAAAAGCCGGGGGCGCGCCGGCTCGCATCGGCGGCCAATAGCGCAACGGCGCAAAGAAGAGCGGCAATAATTGTACGCATTCAGGTTCACCTTACCATACGAGCCGGCAGCCGGTCCGCGGCGTTCGCCAGGGTCCGCAACGACTCCTCGTAGGGAGCACGGGCCACGCCTTTTTCGGTAATGATCGCGGTGACGTAACGCGCCGGAGTCACATCGAAGGCCGGATTCTCGACCGCTGTTCCCTCTGGCGCCACCGGCTGTCCGAAAACATGCGTCACCTCGTCGGCGGCCCGCTGCTCGATCGGGATCAAATCGCCGGAAGCGAGCGTCAGATCGAGCGTGGAAAGCGGTGCCGCTACGTAGAACGGCACCTGGTTTTCCTTGGCCAGCACTGCCACTGAATAGGTCCCGATTTTGTTGGCCACGTCGCCGTTAGCCGCAATCCGGTCGGCGCCCACCACCACGCAGCCAATACGGCCGGATTTCAGAAAATGGCCGGCCATGTTATCGGTGATCAGCGTAGTCGGAATCTTGTCCTGCTGCAGCTCCCACACGGTCAACCGCGCGCCTTGCAGGAACGGCCGCGTCTCGCCGGCGAACACATCCACGCGCTTGCCGGCTTCGACGGCTGCGCGGATCACTCCTAGCGCGGTGCCATAGCCTGCGGTGGCTAAAGCGCCCGCATTGCAATGCGTCAGCACCGTGCACGGGTCTGGCAGCAAGGCGGCTCCGTTGCGGCCGATGGCGCGGCAAATGGCGATGTCCTCGGCACGCACGCAAACAGCTTCTTCGATCATCCGATGGCGGATCGCGGCGACAGGCTGGCCGCGCAGCGACGCGTAGAGCCGCTTCATCCGGTCGATCGCCCAGAACAGGTTGACCGCCGTGGGGCGCGCACGCGCGAGCGCGTGGCAGATGATTTCCACCTGCCGGTCGAGTTGGCTTTCCGGCGCGTGCAGGACGCCGATGGCCACCCCCATGGCGGCGGCCACGCCAATGGCCGGAGCGCCGCGGATGGTCATATCGCGTATGGCGGTGGCCACCTCCGCATACGTGCGGCAGATCACATACTTCTCTTCGAACGGGAGCCGCCGCTGGTCGATCATCACCACGGTGCCGTCAATCCACTGGATAGTCTCGATCATGTGTGCGGCCCTTGTTGCTGGGCGAGAAACCCAACGAACTCCAGAGCATTGTACGACGCGTGCATCAACGTGGAGGCTTGCGTAGAGCCGGTGCGGTAACGCATCCATCCGAAGGCTGTGCCCGCGAGCGAGATGAGCAGCGCGTGGCGCCACGAGTTTCCATACTCTTGAAAGTGCAGCAGCCCGAACGGTACGGCCGCTGCCACTACACCCAGCAATGGCCCCAGGCTCCGAACCAGCAGGGGCTGCAGGAAGCCGCGGAACCCAAGCTCTTCGGCAAGCGGGCCCAGCGTGACGGCGAAGATCGCCACGGGAACGAGCGCGTGGGGATCTTCCAGCATTTCGGTCATGCGGTTGCTCGTGTTCGGTGTCCTGATCAGAATGCTGACCGCACCCACCCCGAAAGCCGTCGCAATGCCGCACACCACCACCAGCCACAAAGGCAGGCGGAAGCTGGTCCAGCCCAGGGAGCGCCAGAAGGGCCGCTGATATTGCACCTGGAGGAGCAACGCCAGGCCTGAAAACGCCAGGAGATAGAGCAAGCCCTGTATGACGAGGGCTTCCGTCACCTTGGATTGGACGTGGATGTGAAACCCGGAAAATGCCAGCGGAACCAGCACCAGACTGAACAACGCACTGGCCGCCAACAGACCCGCAAACAACGCCACATCCGAGTAGCGCCAGAACGGGTAGGGATCGTGGTCGACCGGAAGTGCGTCCGCGGGCGGCGGAGACTCGGGTGGAGGGCCGAGCGGTTGGAAGGGCTGGCCTGGCGTCATGCGTCTTTCTCGATCAGCGTGGCCGCCAGCAAGGGCAGCAGCAACTCATGATGCCCCGTGATGGCGTAGCCCGCTCCACCGGCGCCGGCGTGAGGGCGCTCGATCACGTTTACACGCGGACGGTAGTGTTGCACAAAATCGAAATTCACGGTCTGGAATTGCGCCAGCGGATTTCCCAGGTTGCGCACCGCCGAGACGGCCTTCAAGAAGACTTCGGGAAGCACTACCGCGGATCCGCAATTCAGATAGACACCGCCATCGTTCAGGTCCGCAACGTAGGCGCAGAGCAGGCGGAAATCGCGATGGCTGGTGCTCCCAATCGCGCGGGCGTCGGCCGCCGGATGCGTGTGCGGGGTGTCAGTGCCCACGGCGACGTGGACCGTGACGGGCGTTCCGTGCCGGTAGGCTTCGAGCACCAGACTCGCTCCGCTGTGCTCTGGGGCTGCCCCGCTCTCGAGCCATCGGCCCAGCGATTCGCCCATGCCCAATCCGTCGCGGTCGCCCGCGGAAATGGCGCAATTCATATCGCGCCCCGTTTCCTCAGCGGCGCCGAAGCGGCCGTCGGGCAGCACCGCTTCCACGTCTTCAGAGGTGTGCCCTGCAAGCGCAATTTCGAAATCGTGAATGGCTGCGGCGCCGTTGAGCGCGAATGCGGTGACGTATCCGCGGCGCATCAGGTCCACCAGCACCGGCGCCAGGCCGCACTTGATCACGTGGCCGCCCAGCGCCCAGATGATCGCTCGCCGTTTCTGGCGCGCCGCCCGCAGCGCGTCGACGACTGCCCGGAACGAGTCGCCCGCCAGAATGTGCGGCAGCGAATCGAGCCAGCCCACGATGCCCGAACCGGGCCGGTAGACCGAAGCGAAATCGGCGGTCTTCACTTTGCCGCCGCGTTCCTTGAGGCCGACGGTCTTGAGACGCGCAAAATCCAGCGGCGCCTTAGGGTATTTGCTCATGCGAACAACCTATTATCGTGTATAGGTCTCAATGAAATCGTGGCGCACGCACTCCTGCGTGCAGCGTCGAGACTCCTCTCGACGCTTCTTCGCCCGGCAACTCCGCACGTCGACACGAGTGTCGACGCGGCACGCAGGAGTGCGTGCGCCACAACCGCCTACCGGCCGATTCCTGCCGCCTTCCGATTGCCCAGCACCTTGCGCAGCGCCTCCGCCGTATAGCTCTTCTTCGACCGCGCCAACTGTTCCGGCGTGCCACATGCCACCACCCGGCCACCGTATTCGCCGCCGTCCGGGCCCATGTCGATGATCCAGTCGGCGGTCTTGATCACGTCCAGATTGTGTTCGATCACCACCACCGTGTTGCCCAGGCCCACCAGGCGCTGCAGCACATCGAGCAGTTTGCGCACATCGTCGAAATGCAAACCCGTGGTGGGCTCGTCCAGAAGATAGAACGTGCGGCCGGTTTGCCGTTTGCTCAATTCCTTGGCCAGTTTGATGCGCTGAGCCTCGCCCCCGGAAAGCGTGGTGGATGACTGCCCCAGGTGCACATAGCCCAGCCCCACATCTAACAGCGTCTGCAGCTTGATGCGGATCTGCGGCAGGTTTTCCATCAAGCCCAGCGCGTCTTCCACGGTGGCATCGAGCAGATCGGCGATCGAGTAGCCCTTGTACTTCACCTGCAAGGTCTCGCGGTTGTAACGGCGGCCGCGGCAAACATCGCAGGTGACGTACACGTCCGGCAGAAAATTCATTTCGATGCGCTTGAGGCCATCGCCCTGGCAGGCTTCGCAGCGGCCGCCCTTCACGTTGAAGCTGAAGCGGCCCGGCTTGTAGCCCCGCTCGCGGGATTCCGGCAGCATGGCGTAAAGGTCGCGAATAGGCGTAAACAGCCCGGTGTAGGTGGCAGGATTGGAGCGCGGCGTGCGGCCGATGGGCGCCTGGTCGATGCGGATCACCTTATCGATCAGCTCGATTCCCTCGATGGCATCGTGCTCTCCCGGCTCTTCGTGCGACCCGTAAATCTCGCGCGCCAACGTGCGGTAAAGGATCTCGTTCACCAGCGTCGATTTGCCACTTCCGGAAACTCCTGTCACCACCGTCAGCAGGCCCAGCGGAATTTCGATATCGACATTCTTTAGATTGTGTTCGCGCGCCCCGCGGATGGCCAGGGCCTTCTCGCCGCGCTGGCGCCGCTGGCCCGGAACCGCGATTTCCAGCGCACCCGAGAGATACTGGCCGGTCAGCGAATTCTGGTTGCTCGCGATTTGCGCGGGGGCGCCGGCGGCCACCAGGGCCCCACCCAATCGTCCCGCACCGGGCCCAAGATCGATCACGTAATCGGCGCGCTCGATGGTTTCGGCATCGTGCTCCACCACCACCACCGTATTGCCCATGTCGCGCAAATGCGTCAGCGTCTCCAGCAGCCGGCCGTTGTCGCGCGGATGCAGGCCGATGGAAGGTTCGTCCAGCACGTAGAGCACGCCCCGCAGCTTCGAGCCGATCTGGGTGGCCAGGCGGATGCGTTGAGCTTCGCCGCCCGACAGCGTGGCGGCCGAACGCTCCAGGCTCAGATAATCCAGACCGACCGCCGACAGGAATTCCAGGCGCCGCCGGATCTCATCCAGCACGCGGCCGGCGATCTGCATCTCGCGGTCGTGGAACTCCCAGTTGCGCACCGTAACCAGCGCACGCGCGATGGGCAGAGCCGTGAACTCGGCAATCGAAAAATTCTTCACCCGCACCGCCAGGCTCGATGGCCTGAGCCGCTTGCCCTGGCATGCCGTGCAGGTCGCGGGCGACATATATTCCATGAGCCACTCGCGATAGGCCTCGGCGGACGATTCGTAGCCTTCCTCCAGAATCCCCAAAATCCCCGGCAGCCCCTCCACGCCTTGCAGCAGAAATTCACGCGTCTTGGCCGGAAACTTCTCGAAGGGCAGGCTGAGGTTGATCCGGTATTTCTTCGCCAATTCGCTCAAGCGGTGCTGCATGCTCCACGAACTGCCGCCCGGCCCCAGCCCGCCATCGAACAGCGGCTTGGACGGATCGACGATGATCTTAGCCGGGTCGGGCGACCAGATACTGCCCAGCCCGTGACACTCCTCGCACGCGCCGAACGGGCTATTGAAGGAGAACGAACGCGGCTCCAGTTGGGGCACGCTGGTGCCGCATTCCATGCACGCCAGCTTCTGCGAATAGAGCCGCTCTTCGCCATTCACCACGGCGACCAGCACCAGCCCGTTCGCCAGCTTGGTGGCCGTATCGATGGAGGCCTCCAGGCGCTTCTCGATCCCCGGCTTCACCAGCAGCCGGTCCACCACTACTTCAATGGTGTGATTCTTCCGCTTGTCGAGAGGGATGTCCTCATCGAGCGAGCGCAACACGCCATCGACCCGGGCACGGACGAATCCCTGCTTGGCCAGTTTCTCCAGGTCTTTCTTGTACTCGCCCTTGCGCCCGCGAACAATCGGCGCCATGACCATGATGCGCTCGTCGGGACGTAGCTGGACGACGTGCTGCAGAATCTGTTCCGTGGTCTGGCGGGAAATCTCGTTCCCGCATACCGGGCAATGCGGCGTACCGATCGACGAGTACAGCAAACGGAGGTAGTCGTAAATTTCGGTAATGGTACCGACGGTGGACCGCGGACTCCGGTTGGTGGTCTTCTGCTCTATGGAAATGGCGGGGCTCAAGCCGTCGATCGAATCGACGTCGGGCCGCTCCATCTGGTCCAGGAACTGCCGCGCATACGTGGAGAGCGTCTCTACGTACCGCCGCTGGCCCTCCGCATAAATCGTGTCGAATGCTAGAGAAGACTTCCCCGAACCGCTCAGGCCGGTGATCACCGTAAGGCTATTGCGCGGGATTTCAACGTCGATGTTTTTCAGGTTATGCTGGCGCGCACCGTGGACTGTGATCCGGTCGAGCATATGACTAGAGTTAGCGGGGAGGTATGAACCTTACTATTGTCGCGTGTCTTGTGCGGCATCTGCAATCTGCGCTATAACAAGGCCAGAAATGATCAAATGCACCGAGTGCGGCAGCAGACTCCGGCGCGTGCACCGGACGTTTCGCGAGCGGTTTCAGTATCTGGCCATTTTCAAATGCGACACCTGCCAGACGGAAGCATTCGCGCCGCATCCGTATAGCTACCACCAGGGCCCCCACTGCCGCTGTCCGCGCTGCGGCACCTATCGGCTAAGCCGGCTCAAAGAACGCGACCGGATCGATCGCATGCAGGGCGGCCTTTTCAACCTGGTGAATCGGCTTGCCGGCGGACGGCTCGTGCATTGCCGCATCTGCCGGTTGCAATTCTACGATCGCCGCATTCTGGCGTCGGAGTCGAGCGCCCCGCACCAGCAGATGGAGGCGGTCAAAGACAGTTAGGCCGCCGGTGCTCCTCTCCGCCGAACCGAACGACGCTGGAAAACGCCTGGACCAGTTGGTCCACGAAAAGCTGCCGCAATTCAGCCGTTCCCGCATTCAGGAGTGGATCAAAGCCGGGCGCATTCGCGTTAATCAAGAACCGCAGCGGGCCTCCCACTTGGTGCGCGCCGGTGATTCCATCGACGTCGAACCCGCCGAACCAACCCCGCTGCGCGCCACAGCCGAACCCATCCCGCTGGCAGTGCTCTATGAAGATGACGACGTGGTGGCCATCGACAAACCGGCCGGCATGGTGGTACACGCGGGCGCGGGCATTCATTCAGGCACGCTGGTAAATGCTCTGGTGCATCGCTTCACCGCGCTTTCGGCGATCGGCGGAGCCTTGCGCCCGGGCATTGTGCACCGGCTCGACCGGTTCACCAGTGGCGTCATCCTGGTTGCCAAAAACGATGCGGCCCACCAGGCACTGGCGGCGCAGTTTTCCGGACGCCAGGTGGAAAAAACTTACGTCGCACTGGTGCACGGAAGCGTGAAAGCGGAAACCGGCCGGATCGAGCGGCCCATCGCGCGCGACCCAGTACATCGCACCCGCATGACGGCGCGCTTAAAGGAGGGTCGCGCCGCCTGGACGGAATATCGCGTGCTGCGCCGCTTCACGAAATTCACGCTGCTCGAAGCCCGCATCGGCACCGGGCGAACGCATCAGATCCGCGTGCACCTTTCGAGCATCGGCCATCCCGTAGTGGGCGACACAGTATACGGCGCGCCGGCCAAGGTGGAAGGGCAACCGCCGCTCGGCCGCTATTTTCTGCACGCGCGCCGCATTCGCTTTAGGCAACCATCCACGGGAGAAGAGATTTCGGTAGAAGCGCCACTGCCAGCGGAGCTGGAAGCTTGGATGGCCAACGCCACTTAGCTTAGTTGTTGTGGCCAGAGAATCCACGCATTGGTAGGGCGGACCCCCTGGTCCGCGCGGGTCCCCCGGACCCGTTTCGGGCGGTCAATTAAGATTCTCGAAACGCGAGTTGGCCGGCCGCGGGCGGGGGTCCGCCCCATAAGCGTTAACTTAAGCCTCTCAAAATCTAAACGAATAAAGAACGAACCCAATTGTGGCGGCAATCCGATGAAAGCAAAGGGGATTTTGTCCACGAAAAGAACCAAAAGGAGAAACGAAGCCAATCCGGCCTCCAGCAGTACAGGACCTTTCTCCTGACCTAATAGCATGGGGGAGAGCGCGCCGGTCCAAACCGCGCGGCCATCTGGCAAAGACAGGGAGGTTGTTTCGGAAACCGTTGGGTGATCGGCGCTCGGAATCCAGATTCGCCGCACCCTACCGGCATTGCGCAACCTCCCGCCGCCGTCCACCGGCCGATGCGGCAGCCTGCACTGAAAAATTATTCTTCCACTTCAACGGTTCGCGCGTTATACGTCAACCTGGCGCGAGGTCAATCGGCCTTATCCAGTACGACCACACCGAGATTGCGCCAGCCAACCTGAGTTGCATGCCAGACAGTGCACTGATCGCGATTGGGAGTTTCAGCGAACAGCCATAGGTCTGTTATCTCGGGTGGCAACTCTGGAGCCTCTTCGGGTGGATCGAAGTCATGAAGTGAAGTCCAGGCGTGGCTGTTTGATATATCGATATGCACTGCCAAGTGGCGATTTTCCAGTCCTGAGGAGATCAGTTTCTTATGGTTGTCCGCTTTCGATGCTTCTGCTAGCCCGGCCTTCACGGCAACCGATTTTCCAATGCGGCTGAAGTTTCCGCTTGGCCTAGAGATATAGATAGATCCCGGCTTCTTCGTACGAAAGATAAAACCACCCTCTATACGCAAATCCCTCCAAATTCGTAACACACTCGAATACTGCCAATCCTTGCCTGAGGCGAACCGCTCCAGTCCGTCATGCTCAATCGCTGACAGGTAAGAGTCAGCGTTGGAGCCGACCCTCTTGATCTTTGCGTACTTAATTGGAAAGAGTAGCCAGTCGTGCTTGCAGAGGTGGCGCGGAATTACAGCCCTGCTAGCTTTCCGGAGAGCGGCAGCGCCTTCAATGATCGCCTGGTCAGCGGACGACGTGACCTCGACGACGCCACATTCGATGCCGTCACGGAGCAGGTGGAAGTCGGGAATGCTCGTGCTTTGATCATCCTGATATTCTAGGCGGGTTCCGGGCAAGAGCGACTCCAGAAGACGCTTCGCAAGCTTCTCCGGCCGCATAGCTGCATTCAATTCTAGCGCGCGTTGTCTTTTTTCTTCGCCTATGGTGCTTTCTCTGCGTGCCGGGATTGTATTGGGGCTTCGGTTCTCGAATCCACATGAGCGAAAAGTCGCCATACCGCTAAATGACCACTCGAAACTCCCGGCCCTCGGTGATCGGCGATCCGTGGAGACGATGGCGTTGGGTCTTAAGTTAACGCTTATGGGGGTCCGCCCTACCAGAGCAACCGATAAACCGTCGTGCTCTCGAACCGCTGTCCGGGCTTCAATTCCGTCGACGGGAAATCTTTTCGATTCGGCGAATCTGGAAAGTGCTGCGTCTCCAGACACAATCCCGACCGGCGCTGGTACACCTTGCCGCCTTTGCCTTGGATCGGCCCGTTCAACGAATTGCCGGTGTAAAACTGAACGCCTGGTTGGGTGGTATAGACTTCGAGCGCACGGCCGCTCTCGGGCTCCTCCACCCGGGCTGCCAGCGTCAACCCGCCCCCGTTTTTGCTCAGCACCCAGTTATGATCGTATCCGCCGCCGAGCTTCAGTTGCTCGTCATTCTGGTCGATGCGCGCGCCAATCGCCGTGCTTTTGCGGAAATCGAATGGTGTCCCGCTAACATCGCGCAACTCGCCGGTCGGGATGAGGCCGTTATCTACCGGCGTGAAGCGGCTGGCATTGAGCATGACGCGGTGTGTGAGAATGTCACCTGCCCCTGCGCCTTTCAGATTGAAGTACGAATGGTTGGTCAGGTTGATGACCGTGTCTTTGTCGGTGGTCGCGGCGTAATCGATCTTCAATTCGTTGGCGTCGGTCAGATGGTAAGTGGCTGTGACAGTCGCATTGCCGGGATAGCCGCCCTCGCCATCCTTACTGACATATGTCAGGGCAAGCCCGCCATCCGGCAGTTCGCGCGCCGCCCACACCCGCTTGTCGAATCCGTGAGCGCCTCCATGCAGCGAATTCGCCCCGTTGTTTTTTTCGAGGTGGTATTCCACGCCGTCAAGAGTGAACCGGGCGCCGCCGATCCGGTTGGCATAGCGTCCGATCAACGCTCCCAGGAACGGACCCGGATTGGCCAGGTAGCCCGCCAGCGTGTCAAACCCGAGCACCACGTCGGCTTTCCTGCCCTGGCGGTCCGGCACGGTCAGCGATACCAGGATGCCTCCGTAGTTGGTAATCCGGGCCTCGATGCCTTGCGGGTTGGTCAGGGTGTAAATCTGAATCGCGGTGCCATCGGGTAGCTTTCCGAAATCCGCTTTGGTTATTTTTCCGGCAGCCTGCATCGTGACAGCTCCCGCCAGGAGGAAGACCGCGATCCGCCATCTTCGGCGCAGATCATTTTTCCATGGCATTGAAAGAAACACCTAGAGGGCGCGGACTTCCAGAATACGAGACGTGATGATCGGCAGGTACTGGGGATGGCGAAACTCCAGGTGCATTCCCCGGCCGATGAACGATTGCTTGAGCAGCGAACCACCCCAGGTGGACCCGTGTATCGTTACCAGAACCGGATGGGGGCAGAAGTCCGGGTGGCCCGAGATCAATGCCTGGCCCCAGCCTTTGTGAACGATTGTGTAGGTGTGGTTCTGGGTCTGCACCTCGAGCACCGTTTCCGGGGGGACATCGCGCAGGTGCACTCCTCCGAGAATCTCCGACTCGACCACGTCCCGGTTGATGGCGTCACTGAAGTACGGACTGAGCCCGAAAGGGCCCGCTCCGGACTCCGCAGTGACATCGGGTTCGAAGCTCCCGGATTCCATTTGGCTACATTCTATCTCACGGTGCGTCCCCCAACCAGCCTCCATAGTACGGTTCGTTCCAGCGCGGGACCGGTGCCGTACTGGGGAGCGGGAGGGCTTGGAAGCCGCGCTCGGAAACCGCAAGAATGGTCAAGACTCGATCCGGTGATTTCACTAGACTGGGGTAATGGCGCGGAGCGTTCTCAAACAGGTGCAGCCGGTTTTGGCGTTCGCCGCGGCGCACCTGGACGAAGAACTCCCGTTAGCAACCCTGGCCGCCCGCGCTGGCCTTTCGGCCTTTCATCTGCAACGGATCTTCTCGGCCGCAGCCGGCGAAACGCCCAAGCAGTTCACGCTGCGCCTACGGCTCGGGCGGGCGGCGGCGATGCTGCTGACCGCTGAGGATTCCGTGCTGAACGTGGCGCTCGCCTGCGGTTTCCAAAGCCATGAGGGATTCTGCCGGGCGTTTCGGCGGCGCTTCGGGATGACGCCAAGCGCCTACCGCAAGCGTGGATTGATGGCCGGCGCCTGCGCCGTCGAGGCCCGGGACAACGCCGCGCTCGTGAACCAGGTCGGCCCGTGCGTAGCGCTCTATCGCATCAGCAACGAAGGCAGGTCTAAGGAGAACGGCATGACATATTCCGTCGTGAAGCAGGTGATCGCACCGCAGCCGGTACTGGTGGTGCGGCGAACAGTGAAACGGTCCGAGATCGCAGCTACGATCGGGGAGGTGCTGCCACGCGTGTTCCAGTACGCCCAACAGAACGGAATCGCGTTGACCGGTCCGCCGTTCGCGCGGTACGTCGAAGTGGGTCCCGGTTTGCTGACGATTGAGCCCGGAATGCGGGCTGCAATTTCCGGCCAGATTCCTGGTCCCGCCGGTGCCGAGGTCGTGGGCGACACACTGCCGGGCGGACCGATGGCGGTGACGATGCACGTCGGGCCATACGACAAGCTCCATGACGCCTACGTTGCGATTGAAGAATGGATGAAAGCCGAAGGTCTGAGCGGGGGTGGAGCGCCCTGGGAATCCTACGTTACCGATCCAGCGGACTTTCCGGATCCGACGGATTGGAAGACCGAGGTTTTCTGGCCGCTCGCCGTTTAGTGGGCTGCGGCACCATTGCCTCCGCTCCCAACTTCCTGAACTGATTGCCCTTGACGGCCGATCCTTGCTAAACTTGGGGATTCAGACTCAAATCCAGGTTCGGGGTATTCATTGAAGGTTCATACTCTTCTATTGCTGACTCTGAGTGGCGGCGGGATGTTCGCGGAACCCATCGCGACTCCTGCGGAACAAATCGTCCAGAATTACTGCTCGGCCACCCGGGATCAGGGGCGGTCGCTGGATGGCTCCTCCATGGATGTCGAGATTCGCGCTTCCCTTCCCAAGTTGAAGAAGCACGGGCGGCTCCACGCGCTGCGACGAATCTCGAGTTTGGGGCGCATCACCTATGAACATCTGGCTTTCGAAGGGGATGGCGCGGTTAAGAACCAAGTGATCGCGCGCTATCTGGAGTCGGAAATCGAAGCCCAGAAAGAACCGTCGCCGTCACTGGCGGTCACGCCCGACAACTACAAATTCAAATACGAGGGGCGCACCCTGCTCGCGGGCCGCGCGGCGTATGTTTTCAATGTCAAGCCGCGTGCCAAGCGTGCGGGCCTGTTCCAAGGTTCGGTCTGGATCGACGCAGCCACTTTTCTGCGCGTGCAGGAAACCGGCTACCTGGTCAAGAACCCCTCTATCTTCCTGAAGAAAATCGCCTTCACTAGAAGGTACGAGATTCGGGATGGGATCCCGGTGCCGGTGCAGGTGGCCAGCATCGTAGACACCCGCATCTGGGGCCAGGCGCAGTTGGAAATCGATTACAGCAATTTTTCGGTGGACGCACCACAGCCCGCCGGTTCGGCCCGCAGCGACGGCGAGTAAATCGAGAGACTACATGAGAACACTGTTTCTGAATCCTCCGTCTTTTGAAGGCTTCGATGGCGGCGCAGGTTCGCGCTGGCCGGCGTCGCGCGAAATCGAATCGTACTGGTATCCGGTGTGGCTCTGCTACCCGGCGGGCATGCTGCCGGACAGCAAAGTGCTGGACGCCCCCCCGCACAAGGTCTCCATCGAACAGTGCGTGGCGACGGCGCGCGATTTCGAATTGCTGGTGCTTTACACGTCGACGCCCGGCTTCCCGGTGGACCTGAAGATTGCCGAAATGATGAAGGACGCCAACCCCAAGATGAAGGTGGCGTTCGTGGGCCCTCCTGTAACCGTCGAGCCGGAAAAATGCCTGAATGAGGGCAAAGCCATCGATTTCGTGGTGCGGCGTGAGTTCGATTACCAGATCGCGGGCTACGCGCAGGGAAAGCCGCTGGAAGACCTGCCCGGCGTCAGCTTCCGCAAAGACGGCGGCTTCGTTCACAACCCCGAGGCTGCGGCTATTGAGAATCTGGATGAACTGCCCTGGGTGACCAAGGTCTACAAACGCGACCTCGATATTACGCGGTATAACGTCCCGTTCCTGCTGCAACCCTACATCTCGTTCTACACCACACGCGGATGCCCGGCCCTGTGCACTTTCTGCCTGTGGCCGCAAACCCATTCAGGACACCGCTGGCGGCTGCGCTCCACCGACGACGTGGTCAACGAAGTGCGCTACGCGCTGGAGCAGTTCCCCAATATCAAAGAGATTTTCTTCGACGACGATACCTTCAACTACCGCAAAGACCGCACCCTGGAACTGTGCGCGAAATTGAAGAAGCTGAATTTCACCTGGTCCTGCACCTCGCGCGTCACCACCGATTACGAGACGTTGAAGGCCATGAAGGACGCCGGCGCGCGCCTGCTGATTGTGGGCTATGAATCCGGCGACCAGCAGATCCTCAAGAACATCAAAAAGGGCGCCACCATCGAGATGGCCGAGCGTTTCACCGCCAATGCCAAGAAACTGGGTCTGGTGATCCACGGCGATTACATCATCGGTTTGCCCGGCGAAACTCCCGCAACCGTTCGCAAGACCATCGACTTCGCCAAGCGCATGGATAGCGAGACCATTCAGGTGTCCATCGCGGCCCCGTATCCCGGCACGGAATTCTACGACTACCTCAAGAACAACAGCCTGATCACGATCAACGGTTCGATGCACGATGGCACCGGTCATCAGCTTCCCAACTTCTCCTATGCCGGGCTGGATCATGGCGACCTGGTGGAATGGGTGGAGCGCTTTTACAGCGAATATTTCTTCCGTCCGCGGGTGGCATGGCGCATTGTGCGCAAGGCGATTTTCGACACGAACGATCGCAGGCGCCTCTACAAAGAAGCCCGCGAATACATGGCCCTGCGCTCCAAGCGTAAGAAGTTTATCGCCGCCAACAAAGAAGCTCGCCCATCCACGGCCGCAGCCGGCGACTGAGAGGGAGCGGGGCGGGCCTCCATGAATAGCGAGACCGCGCGTTTGCGATGGAAGACCTGGGCCTGTGCGGCGGTCGTGGTCGCCAGCAACGTTTGCGGTAACTATTTCCTGAAGAGCGGCATGCCGGCAGAGTTGGCGACGCCCCTCGATTACATCACGGTGCTGTTCCGGCCTACGGTGACGCTGGGAGTCCTGTTGCTGATCCTATGGCTGGCTTCGCGCATGGCGCTGCTGAGCTGGGCGGATTTGAGCTACGTGCTGCCCGTCACGTCGATTGGATATGTGCTGGTGGCGATCGCCGGCAAGGTTCTGCTGCACGAGCAGATCAGCGCCAAGCGCTGGGCGGGAATCGCCCTGATCATGATGGGCGTGGCGCTGGTGAGCGGCGGCACCGCTCCGCAGACCTTTGTCCCTGAGCCCGCGCCAGGAGCGGACCAATGAGGTGGATGCTGGTTGGCGTCATCGTAGCGGCCACCACCGTGGGCGAGGTCCTGCAGGCGATGGGAATGCGTCGGCACGGCGAGATCCGCGACTTCCGCCCCGGCGCAATCGGGCGCATGCTGTCGGTGCTGGCTCGCAATTGGATGGTGGTGGCGTCCGTGGTAGCGATGGCAGTCTCCTTTTTTGCCTATCTCGGGCTGCTCACAGTCGCGGAACTTAGCTTCGCGGTCCCGGCCACCGCGATCACCTGCGTTACCGAAACGGCACTCGCGAAATACGTGCTGAACGAGCGTGTGACTTGGCTGCGCTGGGCCGGCGCATCGCTGGTGATCTTCGGCGTGGCGCTGGTTTCGGCGTGATCCTCCTGGCCGTGCCGGCCCTCGCGGCCGCGGCCTATTATCTGCTGGCAGTGATCGCTGCCCTGCGCTGGCAGAGGCAGCCGGCGGTGACACTCAACGCGACGCCACCCATTTCGCTGCTGAAACCGATGTACGGAAGCGACCCCCGGCTCTATGCCGCGCTGCGCTCCCACGCCGTTCAGGATTATCCCGAATTCGAGATGCTCTTCGGGATCAGCGATCCGAAGGACCCGGCCCTGCGAGACATCGAGCGGCTGCAACGCGAATTTCCGGCGCTTTCGATTCGCGTGATTGCGGTGAAAGCGGATGCCCCCAACCCCAAGGTGATGGTGCTGGCGCAGTTGGCGCAGTTGGCACAATATCCCGTGCTGGTGGTGAACGACGACGATATCGAGGTGGAGCAAGGCTATTTTCGCGCAGTGGTTGCGCCCTTGGCCGATCCGAAAACCGGCCTGGTTACGTGCCTGTATCGGGCCCACGCGGATTCCTGGCCCGCGCGCGTGGAGGCTTTGGGAATTGCCACCGAATTTGTGCCGAGCGTGATGGTGGCACGCCTGCTCGGCGTAGTCGAATTTGCCTTGGGCGCTACCATGGCGATGCGCGCCGAAACGCTGCCTGCGATCGGGGGCTTCGAGCCGATCGCCGCTTATCTGGCCGACGATTATCAGCTCGGCAAGCGCGTGACGGAAGCCGGCTATCGGGTCGAATTTGCACCCGCAATCGTGGAGACGGGCCTGGGCGCAGCCTCCTGGAAGCAGGTCTGGCGGCACCAGTTGCGTTGGGCGCGGACGATTCGCGTTTCGCGGCCGGCCGGATACTACGGCTCGCTGGTTACCCACGCCACGGTTTGGGCGCTAGTGGCCTTTGCCGCTGGCCAATGGTGGGCCGGCGTGGTTGCCGTAGCGCTGCGTTTGCTGGCCGGGTGGATCGCCGGAGCGGTGGTCCTCAAAGATCCGCAAGTGAAGCGCTGGTTCTGGCTGATGCCCTTGCGCGACCTGTTCGGTTTCGCCGTCTGGTTGGTCGGATGCGCCGGTTCAACCGTCTACTGGCGCGGCCGCAAACTGCAGTTGGCCGCCGACGGGCGTATCTCTGAGGGGAAGTAAGCATAATCGAAGAGCGTTGGGAGCGCGCTTTGGCAAGGACATCATCCGCACTCTTCGCGGGCTGCTGGAAACGTTGGTTGGTGAGCCAACCGCGCAGATTTCGCCTCTATTCCGGGGCTTAGAGCCCTACCCCGATGGCTGGCGAGCGTCGGTCCGCAAGCCCACCGCGCTGCCGCACTATCCCATGGTGCTGCACCGCGGCGGGTTCCCTGATGGCAGTTGATAAACCAAACCATCGGGACCGACGTCTCTGGCGTCTGTTTTGTTTATCTCTGCTTATCTCTCCTGCCTTGACCCAAGAAGCTTGACCACAAATTCGGGTGTCTATCGGCAGATTCGATCAAAAATGCTGATTCGGCCGCGAATTCGGCACCTGCCAGTGGTCCTTGTAAGTGAAGATCTCAAGCAGTTTTCTGTCGTGGAACTCGTTCTCCACGTAGATCATCCCGGAGTCGGCGTCCGTGTTAAATGCGCCGTCAACCAAAAGCCCCCATTGGTAAGCGGCCACTTCGTGGCTATCAATTCCTGCGCCAACGCACGGGCCGTGGTAGTCGAGGAAATCTTCGCCCGCACACTTTTCACCACGGTATACGGAAATCGTGCCCGACAGGTAGCCTTGCTTGCCCCATTGTTTCGATGTCGGCTGCGTAATGCCGATCTCTTTGAAAAGATGCGAGCGAACCTTCTCTCGCAACAGCCAAAGTAGGCTCCTGAGTTGCGCATCTGTCGTGTTCGTTGGTACCACGACCGAGGTGCCTTCGTCGATCTTCGAGCGATAAACTCTAAAGCTGGGAGGCGGTGCACTCACCGTATTGAGCGTGCTGTCTGCCTTAGGGGCTGGGTCCATAGAGCTTTCTGAGTATCGGGCGGCTTCCTGAGTTTGATATTGGAACGCGAAAATAGCCGGAGAATCGCCCACGGCAAGGTACTGTAGTGCCAAGACCGAACTCGGGAAGGTCCAAATCACTTCTTCGTTGTGGACGCCGTCGCTTGATCGATCTTTAACCGAATTGTTCTTACCGTAGCTCTGCGTCGCAATGGCCTTCATCCGCTCGAATGTGCGCTGCTGGTCGGCGGGTGACGTCCTGCCCTCATCGTGGAGCGGGACATAAACGCAATCAAGTTTTTTCGAACGCTTGTCGAAGAAGAAACGAACATCGAAGTGAGACCCCTCCACGACAAAATCGCGGATGAGGAAGGGCATATACCACTTGTTCCCGCTGGGCTGTTCTTGTGCGGAATGGGGCACCTCGACTGGACCATTGAGAACCGCCCGCACCTCCTTTTCCGTCATACCCCACCGAGTGTTCTCCCACCCCGGAATGTCCTTCGGCGCTTTGCTCAAACCGCTATGTTGCTCTACTCCTTGTAGGGCTTTCGAACCCTGCGCCGTTGGCTGCTCCTGACTAACGCCGCAACTACCGAGCGAAATCGCCGCCGGTATCACCAGCGCAGGACCGAGCCAACAACTGCGGAAAGCAACGAGGAATCTATGGAAAGAGGCTCCTCCGAACCCGACAGACCGCCCGTTTGATTTCTTCGCGGCCAAGCGTTCTTGAAGCGCCCCTACCCTGATCTGTGACGGGTCGCCCTCCAGGTAGGCAACACGGGCGTTACAAGGCATCGTTCCTCCCCTAATCTGGTACGCTTCGGGGCACGTCCGTGGGCCAGTGGAAACAACTGCCAGCGCCGCGAACCTATGCTCAGGAACTCCCAGGTTACGCAAGCACATCGGGCACCGCAAGCGGGTCGTGCAGAAGGGCGGGACATCCGCTACTTGAGTTTGCGGTAGCGCCGGATGGGCAAAGGCAAGGATGTGCTTTTATCCTTCGAACGGTCAAGGGCGTTGCGCAGACTATTCCGCGCACCCCACTTTGGTCCTGCCCAAGTATAAAGAAAATTCCCGTCGCCAGTTTGGCAGTCGATTTCGCCCTGTTTCGCCAGCCTCTTGAGGGTGCTGTGGACACTTGCTAGGAGGCTCATCGTCTCTTTGAATTCTGGAGAACGCTTGACAACCGCATCGCGCACCTCCGTGGGCGTCAATCCTCTTTTGGCATCGTAAACCACATCACGCACAGCCTCGCTCAGATTCAATGTTGCGACGGGCAGAGCGGCGATGAGCCTATCGAATCGATTGCGGCGCTTCGGGTCGCCTTGGCCAAGTAGATTCGAAAGTGCCACCACCGCATCTCTGCATTCCGTGATCCTGCTATCCAAGGTGGCTCTCTCAGCCAAAGCCTGTTCCAATTCGTGGGCCGCCGCATCAAACGCCAGTCCATAGCTCAACTTGTTCATTGGAATTCTCCTTTCCTAAAATCTTAACTAAAATTAAATAAAAAGGCAATATGACACCTCTTGGATTAGAGCCCTACCCCGATGGCTGGCGAGCGTCGGTCCGCAAGCCTTCCGCGCTGCCGCACTATCCCATGGTGCTGCACCGCGGCGGGTTCCCTGATGGCACTCTTGATAAACCAAACCATCGGGACCGATGCTTCTGCTGCCGGTCCTGCCTATCTACCCTGCCTTGACCCCGGCTCTCCCCATATGGTAATTTTCAGGCCGGGGGCGGATGCGCAAAGGGATCCTAAGTTCTTGCGGAATAATACTGTTATTGTCACTGCCTGGCATTGCGCAGTCGCCCCAGCGCGCCCTCCTCGATAAGTATTGCGTCACCTGCCACAACCAGAAGCTCAAGACCGCCAACCTGATGTTGGACAAGCTCGACCCCGCACGGGTGGGCAGCGATCCCGAGGCCTGGGAGAAGGTCGTGCGCAAACTTCGCGCCGGCATGATGCCGCCGCAGGGTCTGCCCCGACCCGATCCCGCAGCTTACGAAGCCCTGACCGTCGCCCTGGAGAACGAGCTGGACCGAGCCGCCGCTGCTAAGCCGAAGCTGGCCGCGCCCGCGGTCCATCGCGTCAACCGGACCGAATACGCCAACGCCATCCGCCAGCTTCTAGCCCTGGAGATCGACCCCGCGGCTTTTCTGCCCGCCGATGACTCGAGCTACGGTTTCGACAACGTGGCCAGCGGCCTCGGCGTATCGCCGGCGCTGGTGGAAGGGTACGTTTCGGCGGCAGCCAAGATCAGCCGGCTGGCGATGGGTCACGACACGTCGCCGGCGCGCAAGGTCTACCACGTCCGCGAGGACTATTCGCAGGAAGAGCACATCGAGGGCCTGCCCTTCGGAACGCGCGGCGGGATGCTGGTGCAGCATTATTTCCCAGCCGACGGCGAGTACGCCATCCGGTGGGATCCGGTGCGGACCACGGTTGGCGGCTTGTACGGCGGCGACAGCGAGGATGAGCAACTGGAAGTCCTGGTCGATGGCCAGCGCGTGAAGTTGTACAAGGTTGGAACCGATGTGCCGCTGACCGCCCTTCACGATAAGTATGAGATTCGTGTCAATGTGAAGGCGGGCTTGCGGCCGGTAGGCGTGGCTTTCCTGGCGACGACGTACGTGCCCAACGTCGACCTGAACCGGCACTATCGCCGCAGTATTTTGGACGACAACCTGGTGGATGGTTTCACCTTCACGCCGCAGGTGAGTTCCATCACGATCTCGGGACCTTACAACGGAACGCGGCCCCAAGACACGGCCAGCCGAGAGAAGATTCTGGTTTGCAAACCCACGGGCGCGGCCGATGAGTTGCCGTGCGCCCGCAAGATCCTCACCACCTTGGCTCGCCAGGCATACCGCAGGCCGCTTACGGAAACGGACACCGAAAGGCTGTTGGGTTTTTACCAGGGCGGCCGGAACAAGGGCGATTTCGAAGACGGCATCGAGAGCGGGCTCCAATTCATTCTGGGGCACCCGGAGTTCGTATTCCGCGCCGAAGATGGTCCGGCCAACGTGCAGCCCGGCCAGGCGTATCGGATCAGCGATCGCGAATTGGCCTCGCGGCTGTCTTTCTTCTTGTGGAGCAGTGGCCCGGACGAGGAACTGATCAACCTGGCCGAGCAGGGCAAGCTCAAAGAGGCCGCGACGCTTGATCATCAGGTGCGCCGCATGCTCTCCGACCCGCGTGCACACGAGCTGGTGAAGAACTTTGCCGGCCAATGGTGGGCGCTGCGCACCATGCCGAGCTCGACTCCCGAAGGCACCATTTATCCGGACTTTGACGACAATCTGCGTCAGGCGTTTCGCATCGAAGCCGAGATGTTCTTCGAAAGCATCATGCGCGAAGACCATAGCATTATCGATCTGCTGAACGCCGATTACACGTTCGTGAACGAGCGCCTGGCCGTGCATTATGGCATCCCGAACGTCTATGGCAGCCAGTTCCGGCGCGTGAAACTCGAGGGCGACCTGGATGTGCGACGCGGGCTGCTGGGTAAGGGAGCCGTGGAGCTGGTGACGTCCGTGGCCGACCGAACCTCGCCCGTGCAGCGGGGCAAGTGGGTGCTCATGAATATTCTCGGCACCATTCCGCCCGACCCGCCGCCCAACGTTCCGGTGCTGAAGGACACTGGCGGAAACGCCTCCGCGGCCCAGACCATGCGGCAGCGCATGGAGGAGCACCGCGCAAATCCAGCCTGTGCGAGCTGTCATAAGATGATGGACCCGATCGGTTTCTCGCTCGAAAACTTCGACGGGATCGGGAAATGGCGTACCACGGAGTTCGGCCAGAAGCTGAACGCGTCGGGCCAGTTGGTGGATGGAACCAGGATTAATGGCGTGGCCGACTTGCGGCAGGCGCTACTGCGTTATTCGCCGCAGTTTGAGCGCACCTTCACGGAAAAGCTTCTCACATACGCTCTGGGGCGAGGAGTTGAATTCGGCGATATGCCGGTGGTGCGGACGATCGTGCACGAAGCCGCCGAGGACAATTACCGGTTCTCATCCGTGGTTCTTGGAATTGTAAAGAGCGAATCATTTCAGATGAATCGCAAGCCGGAGGCCGTCACCGCCGCTCTGAAGCATTGAAGGGTTATTCATATGTTCATCACCAGGAAGCATCTTTCGCGCCGTACGCTCCTTCGGGCCGCGGGCGTCTCTTTGGCGTTGCCGGTACTCGATTCGATGGTGCCGGCGTTTACACCTCTGGCCAAGGCGGCGGTAACTCCCAAGATCCCCCGCTTCGTCGGCATCTTCAGCCCGCACGGTTGGGCGCCGTCCTATTGGGATTTTGCGGAAGGCCCGCTGGCGGAGCTGCCATTCGTTCTCGATCCGCTCAAGGACTGGCGCGAGTCCATAACGGTGATCAGCGGTCTGGATGCCACTTCGTCGATGCCCCGACAGGGCGAAACCGGCGGCGATCATTCCCGCAGCGCTGCCGTTTTCAGCGGCGTTCCGCCCAAGAAGACCGTAAGCGAAGACATCTATCTGGGAACGACAATCGACCAGATGATCGCGCAGAAGTACGGACAGGACAACGCTCTCCCGTCGATCCAGCTTGGAATTGAAGATCAGAGCGCGCTCGCCACTTGCCCCTGGGGTTATAGCTGCGCTTATGTGAACTCGGTTTCCTGGTCGGGCCCAACTAAGCCGCTGCCGCATGAAGCCAACCCGCAAGTCGTCTTCGAGCGGCTCTTTGGCGATGGCGCGAGCGCCGCCGAGCGAATGTCGCGCAAACAGGCGCAGGCCAGCCTTCTCGATGCGGTGACTCAAGAGGTGGCTCGACTCAACAAGACTCTTCCGGGAACCGATCGCTCGCGACTCAACGAGTACCTGGACGACATCCGCGAGATTGAGCGGCGGCTTCACAATGTGTCGAAGGCCAAAGACCCTTCGCCCGATGCGCAAGTCCCTTTCGGCATGCCGGAATCCTTCACAGAACATATCAATTTGATGTGGGACCTGCAGGTACTGGCGTTCCAGGCCGACATCACGCGCGTGTCCACCCTGATGTACGCCCACGATGTGAGCATGCGCAGCTATCCGGAATCCGGCGTGACCACCGCCAATCATGCCGCCTCGCATCATGGCGCGGTGCCAAAGAAGCTGGAGGATTGGGCCAAGATCAACCGCTACCACGTGCAATGTCTGCCGTATTTCCTCAACAAATTACAGTCAACCCGGGATGGCGATGGCAGTTTGTTGGATCATACGCTGATTTTGTGGGCCAGTAACATGGGCGATTCCAACCTGCACAGTCACCGTAACGTGAGTCACATGTTGGTGGGCGGTGCGCTAGGTCAACACAAGGGTGGCGTTCATAAGAAAGCCGGAGGCTCCACGGGCAACCTGCTGCTGACCACGCTGGGCATGTTTGGAATTCAGAAAGAAAACCTGGGCGACAGCACCGGGCCGGTGTCGCTGTAATGTTCCAAGGCAGAAGTTCATCGAAGTATGTGGGGCAGGTCTTCCGGTCTGCCGCCGGGCTTCCGCCCGGCGCGCCGCGCCGAAGCGCGGCGGCAGGCCGGAAGGCCTGCCCCACACTGGCACTGATTGTCCTCCTATCATCTGCCTCCGGCTTTGCAGCCCCTCGCTGTGACGTGGCCGACGCCGCGATGCAACGCAACGGCGATGCGGTGCGCGCCTTGATCGAGAAGAAAGCCGATGTCAACGCGCCGCAGGCGGACGGCACGACGGCGCTCGATTGGGTGGCTCGCTGGGACGATTCGGAGATGGCCGGCCTGTTAATTCGGGCAGGTGCTAATGTGCAGGCAGCGAATGGCGATGGCGCCACGCCTCTGTTCTTGGCCACTGAGAATGGCAGTGCGGCCATGATCGAAACCCTGCTGAAGGGCGGGGCGGACGTGAATGCGCCCGTTTTGCCGCATGGCGAGACGGCCTTGATGATGGCGGCGCGGTCCGGCCACGTGGATGCCGTGAAGGTGTTGCTCGATCACGGCGCGCAGATGAACGTGCAAGACAATTTGCGCGGGACCACGGCGTTGATGTGGGCGGCGGAACAGGGCCATGCCGCGGTGGTCCAGTTACTCACCGATCGCGGCGCGGACGTCCGCATACAGTCCACCGCGCTAACCCCTCCCGGACGCCGCGGATTGGGGTATGCCAACAGCAATGTAGTCTTCGGCGCGTCCGGCCGCGCAGCCGCAAAAGTGCCGTCGAAGGGCGGTGTCACGGCTCTGCTCTTGGCGGTGCGGGAAGGCTCGCTGGATTGTGTCCAGATCCTGGTGGCGAAAGGCGCCGACGTGAACCAGGCCGCGGTCGATGGAAGCGGACCTTTGTTAGTCGCCGTCCAGAACGGCCACTATGACATCGCACGTTTCCTCCTGGATCACGGAGCGGATGCGAAACTAACCAATGCTAAGGGCTGGACGCCGCTCTATCTGGCAGTCAAGAACCGCAATCAAGAGAGCACCGCCATTCCAGGGCCGAGCAACGATGGCGTTCTTGACTGCATCACAGCGCTGCTCGACCACGGTGCCGACCCGAACTCGCGAATCAAGGCCGACACCGAAGTGCACCAGGGCATGACCGCGCTGTGGCTGCGGGAAGCTGGTGCAACGCCGCTCTTACGCGCAGCTCTTTCGGGTGATCTCACGGTAATCCGCCTCCTGCTGGCCCGCCACGCCGATCCGCAAATTCCTACCCTTGACCACACCACACCGCTAATGGTGGCCGCCGGTGTGGGCTGGGCGGAAGGCATGATGCACGAATATTCCGAAGAAGAAACCATGGAAGTGGTCAAACTCCTTCTGGACTTGGGCGCAAATGTGAACGCCGCTAACGACCACGGCATCACGGCCCTGCACGGCGCAGCTTACAAAGGCGCCGACAAGGTGGTCGAACTGCTGGTGGATCGCGGGGCGAAACTGGACGCCACCGATAACGGCGAGGACTACGGATTCGGCGCCCGCACTGTTAAGATGACGCCGCTCAACTGGGCCGAAGGCGTGCCCATCGGCATGGCCTCCGCGATTTATCACAAGGATACGGTTGCACTGCTCACGCGCATGATGCAAGAGCGCGGCATCCCAGTCCAAACCAACGCGCAGGCGATGAAGTAACGCCGGCGGTCTTTGCCGCCGGTCGCCTCAAAGGAACCCGATCGCACGTCCCGCCAGCCCCACGCCCATCCACAGCACCAGCGACAGAGTTCCGATCACGGTGCTTAGGGCCGACCCCGAATCCGCCCGGTCGGACGTAACCTTGCGGAACAGTGTGAGCTGCAGCAGCAGCGCGAAGAACAGGAGCACCATCTTCACCAGGAACGACGGGCTGCCGTACAACTTCATCGGCTCACCGAAGAACAGCAGAACGCCGGATCCGAGCACAGTGGCCATGCCGATTCGCATCCAGCCCTTGAGTTCCCGCGCCAGCTGCGATGTCCGCATGTTGCGCATGCCGAACCCAAACAACCGCAGGTCGATCACCACCAGCGCCCCCAACAGGATCGCGAGGCCCGCCAGATGAACCATCTCCAGCACCGCAAACTGCCACCGCGAATCGCGAATCTCAATGCTCAGCCAGGTAGTGCCGGACCACTCAAAGAACTTCAGTAAGAAAATCGGCATGGTGAACCCTCCTCAACTAATGGCTGAAGTACGCGATGCCCCGGCCCAGTACGATTACGCTCATCCACAGCGTCAACGAGACATAGCCTGCGAGCCTGGCCGGAAGCGGGACGTCGGCGCTCTTATTCCATGCAGCCACCCTGCGGTATACATTCACGTGGAACAGCAGCGCGTTCAAGCCGAGCAAAGCCAGGAGTATGAGCTTGGCTTCAAAGAACGCGCTGTGATAACACTTCAGCGGTTCAGACAAGAACAGTAGCCCGCCACTCAAGAACATCATGGCGAAGCCGCCCAGCGCCCACGGCTGCAGCTGCTCAAGGACGTCGGTAACCGGCTGGCGACGCATGGCAGCGCCGATGAGCCGGAGATCCACAAAGGCGATCGTGCCCACCGATGCCGCCAGGCTCATGAGATGGGTTGACTCGATGATCGGGAAGACCCACACCGATTCGCGGATCCCGGTCGAAGCCGAGGTCTGCTGAAGCCATTCGCAAACGCTGAGAATAGACATTGCTGCACCTATGGTTGTTTTCGTTGAATCCTAATGCGTCACCAACTGCGCCATTGCCGCCGAATCACTCCGCATCTTGCGCTTTTCCTGCTGCAGGCCGTGCATGGCCATCAACGCGCCGATGGGATGCGCCCCGGCGGCGACCAGGGCATCCGCATCCTTTCCGGCTTTGTCGGTATCGATGTGCCGGAATTGGAAACTCTCGAGCAGCGCGCGGGTATGCTCGGCACTCAAGTCGTAATCCTTCGCCACCGCCGCCGCGTCCTGGAAGAGGCGCACCCGCAGGCTCGGTTTGAAACGGGAGTCATAGAGCAGCTTGTTCAGTTTGTAAGCTGCGAGCGGCGGGTGGTTGTAGTAATGATACGGATGGTTGTGGAACGAATATGGCTGGGAGGGCTCTGCATTGGGCGTCTCGCCAGGGTGGAAGCGCGCCACCGCGTGCCCATGATGCGTGGTCGGCTGATAAGACAGCAGCTCCATATGCTGCTTGCCGGCGGCCCCCAGTGCCAGCGCCCAAGGCAGCATCTCGGTGTTGCCCACTTCATCGAGCTGTTCGGGTGTCAGGTTGAGGAAGGAATCTTCGTGGCTGTTTTCCAGTTCGTGAATGCACCACCGGTCGAAATCATAAGCCGGCTGATAGTATCTGGCGGTTCCGGGATAGTGCGACATGCCGCCGCTGGCCAGTACCGCGACCCGCTCCGGGCGCCCGCCAATCACTTCGGCGATGGCCTTGCCCAGCGCCGCGCACCGCCGTGGATTTGGCAGCGGCGGCAGATACGTATTCACGAAGATAGGCACCACGGGGATCGCCCGGCTCTCCAGAATCCATTCGAAAATGGCAGCGAACGAGTGGCCCAGATCGGCGTCTTGGGAATACGCCATGTCGAAATCGCGGCGCACCAGTTGCTCCAGCAGCGCTTCGGCTAGCGGCTGATGGATCGGCGGGCTCCAGGTCTTGCCGGCGAAGGCCGCATTCGCCCGCTCGCTCACCATGATCGCGAAAGTCGGCACGGTGCGCAGAAAGAAAGTCTCCATGTGGTCGCTGGCGAAAATGATCAGGGCGTCCGGCCGCGTCTCATCGAGAACCTTGCCGAGCTGGCGCATAGCGGCGATTCCGGCGTCCAGTTGTTTCGGATCTTCCTCCGGCGGGCGCGTGAAAAGCTGCGGCGCGTGTACGCTCGCCATGGCTGCAACGATCTCTCCCATGAATTCCCCTTTTGGTCAGTGACTTCAGTGATGCGGTTCGGGTTTAAGCATTTGTACAACCAAACTCATAGTGGATCGCGCGTCGTTACTTTGCTGCGTGCCGTGCCACCCCCGCTGAGTGCAATCTCCCAATTGGGTGCCAGATATTGCGTGATTTCCCGCAGGAATTAAGATGCAAGTATCTGATTATGAGACCTTAAATAGCTCTTATGAGCCATTCGGGAAAGGTCAGAAACATCTGGTGTGGTGAATTTCAACATGGTGGGGCATGCTTTTAGCCTGCCCAGCCCGGCGCCTTCGAGGGCAAGCTAAAGCATGCCCCACCATTGACAATTTCCTGATCTTTCCCTTATGATTACGACATTCGTAATCGAATGGCGAAAACGAAATCGGGAAAAGATGATTTCAGAGACGACCGCGATCTCTATTCCGGCCTGATCCGGCTTCACGTCTTGCACCACGCGACAGAAGAACCGATCTTCGGGCTGGGCATGATCGAAGAACTGGCCCGGCATGGTTATCGCATCAGTCCCGGAAGCCTCTATCCGTTGCTGCATGGTCTGGAGAAGAAGGGCTACCTGCGCGCCACCGAACTCCGCAATGGAAAATCGCTGCGCAAGGTGTACCAGGCAACTCCTCTGGGCCGGAAGGCGCTGGCGGCGGCCAGGAACAAAGTACGCGAGCTGTTTCGAGAACTGATCGAGGGCGAATAGCGTGGCGTTCCCGTGGTCGAAGAGCGCAATTGTTATCGTGCTGGCCGTTGGAGTCGCAGAGGCGCAGCCACCCGGCGGCTTAACAATCGCACAGGCGGTTGAGGATGCCTTGAAGAACTACCCGTCGATTCAGGTTTCCCAGGAGCAGACTAATGCCGCAGCGGCGGGCATTCAACTCGCGCGGACCGCGTATCTTCCCCGCGTGGATGCCCTGGCGCAGGTCAATCGCGCGACCCGCAACAACGTCTTCGGGATGTTGCTTCCGCAGAGCGTCATTCCGTCGATGTCGGGCCCGGTGATCGGCACGAACAATCTGGGGACGGCGTGGGGAAGCGCCATCGGGGCGCTGGTGGTCTGGGAACCTTTCGATTTCGGCTTGCGCCAGGCGAATGTGGCCGCGGCGACCGCGACGCGATCCCAGGCGCAGTCCACTTTGCTGCGTACCCGATTCGAAGTCGCCGCGGCAACCCTCGATGCCTATCTCACTCTCGTCGCCGCGCAAGAGACTGTCCGCGCCGCTCAGGCAGGGGTAGACCGATCGCAAGTCATCCTGCGAACGATCATGGCCCTGGTGAACGCCCAATTACGCCCCGGCGCGGACGCATCGCGAGCGCAGGCGGAACTGGCGGCAGCCGGGACGCAACTGATTCAGGCGCAGCAGGCCACCGAAGTCGCGCGCGCCAATCTTTCGCGATTCGTGGGTTTGGAGCCACCGCAGATCAGCGTGGCGGCACCGGCTCTGTTGCAATTGCCCGCGCCGCAGGCAACGCCGCCGTTAAACCCCGCGGCACACCCCATCGCGGTGGAGCAGAACGCGGTGGTCGAGCAGGCCAAGGCCCAACTGCGGGCGCTCGAGCGTTCCTACTTCCCACGCTTCGCTCTCGAAGGCGCGGCTTATGCGCGCGGCACGGGCGCGGAAGTGAATGGGACCAACCTCGGCGGATTGAACGGCCTCGCTCCCAATACACAAAACTATGCCCTCGGGTTCACGGTGACTTTCCCGGTGATGGACGTGTACGCCACTCGCGCTAAAGAAGCCGGACAATCGGCCACCGTGCGCGCTGAGACGGCGCGCTATCAGCAGATCGCCACCGACCTGAAAAGCCAGTGGAACGCCGCCGTCGCGTCCCTCGAAGGCGCGCGCAGAGTGGCGGCCAACACTCCCATCCAAATCTCGGCCGCGCGCGCTGCCACCGATCAAGCCACTGCCCGCTACCAGTCGGGACTGGGCGCCATCGATGAAGTGGCGGAAGCCCAGCGGTTGCTCACGCAGGCCGAAATCGATGATGCGCTGGCCCGCCTGAGTGTGTGGCGGGCGCTGGCGGGCATCGCCACCTCCGCCGGCGATTTACAGCCGTTCGTCGCTGAGGCCAGCCAATAGAGGAGCTCTGGAAATGCGCTTAGTCCTTGCCGCTCTCAGCCGCCCGCTCACGGTAGTCGTAGCGTTGCTCGCAATCGCGTTGTGCGCCGTCCTCGCTGTGGAGCGCATGCCGGTGGATATCTTTCCGCAAGTTGGCGACCCGGCCATCTACGTCGCGCAGCCTTACGGAGGAATGGACCCGGCTCAGATGGAAGGCTACCTCACCTACTACTACGAGTATCACTTCCTCTACATCACTGGAATCGACCACGTGGAAAGCAAGAGCATCCAGGGCGCGGCGCTCATGCGGCTGGTGTTCCACGAAGGCACCAACATGAGCCAGGCCATGTCGGAGACCGTCGGGTACGTGAACCGTGCACGCGCCTTCATGCCTCCCGGCACGGTGCCGCCTTTTATTACGCGCTTCGACGCCGGCAGCGTGGCGGTCGGGTTACTGGTCTTCAATAGCTCCACGCGGAGTCAAGGAGAGCTGCAGGACTTCGCCTTGAACCGTGTGCGCCCGCTATTCGCTACGCTGCCGGGAGTCTCCGCTCCGCCACCATTCGGCGGCAACCAGCGGACCATCGTCGTCACGCTCGATCCGGACAAACTGCGGCAGTACCAGATATCTCCCGATGAAGCCATCAGCGCCGTGAGCCAGGCGACTCTGGTAATGCCGTCTGGCAACATGTGGACCGGCAGTATCAACCGCATCGCGCGCACCAACGCGGCCCTCGGCGGGAATCTGGCCGAGCTGTTGAGCGCGCCGATCCGCCCGGTTTCCGGCACCACCGTCTTCCTGCGCGACATCGGGACCATCGAGAACGGCACCGACATCATCACCGCCTACGCCCATGTGAACGGCAAGAGGACCGTATACATTCCGGTAACCAAACGCGCCGACGCTTCCACTCTAGCGGTGATCTCCGCCGTCAAAGCGGCGCTTCCCGACTTCCGCAAAGCGGTGCCGGAAGATGTGGATGTGCGGCTGGAGTTCGATCAATCTCCCACCGTAACCAACTCCATCCGCAACCTGGAGATCGAAGGGGCCCTCGGCGCGGCCTTGACCGGACTCATGGTGTTGCTCTTCCTGCGCGACTGGCGCAGTGCGTTGATCGTCATTCTGAACATTCCGTTCGCCCTGCTCAGCGCAGTAATTCTGCTGTGGGCCACCGGCCAGACGATCAACATCATGACGCTGGGAGGCCTGGCCCTGGCGGTCGGCGTCCTCGTGGATGAAGCGACGGTAGAGATCGAGAACATCCACACGCAGTTGCGCCCGGGTGTGAGTAAGGCACGGTCGGTGATCAACGCCTGCAGCCTGACAGCGATTCCGCGCCTGCTTTCCATGTTCTGCATTCTGGCCGTGTTCGTGCCGTCTTTCTTTATGGTGGGCGTGAGCCGGCAGCTTTTCGTTCCGCTGTCGCTTGCTGTCGGTTTCGCCATGATCGCATCCTACCTGCTGTCCAGCAGCCTGGTCCCGGTGTTCTCCACATGGCTTCTCAAAGAAGCGCACGAGGGCGAAGACCGGCCCGGGCTGTTTGACCGGCTACGGTCTCTGTACTCGCGGTATCTACAGTTCGTGCTGCGGCTGCGCTGGCCGTTGGTAGTGGTCTATCTGGCAAGTGCCGTCGGCTTGATCTATTTCCTGTTCCCGCGCATCGGAACGGAGATCTTTCCCGAGGCGAACGCCCCACTGCTCCGGATTCGTCTTCGCGCCCCTACCGGAACGCGCGTCGAGGAGACCGAACGAATCGTGCTGCACGCCCTCGATGTGATTCGCCAGGAAGCCGGCGAAAACAACATCGCGATCACCAGCGATTTCGTGGGCGTGGTGCCATCCAGCTATCCCGTGGATCTGATTCATCTGTTCACCAGCGGACCTGAGGAAGGGATCATTCAGGTGGCCCTACAGCCCAACGCTCCGCGGGGGGAGGCGCTACGCGAGCGCTTGCGCAAGCACTTGGGGCACGCGATGCCAGGCGTCGAGGTCTCTTTCGAAGCGGGCGACATTGTGAGCCAGGTGATGAGCTTCGGCTCGCCCACGCCGGTGGAGGTCGCGGTAATGGGAACCAACCTGCAGGACGACTATGCATATGCGCGTAAGGTCCAGACACAGATGGCGGCGCTGCCTTTCCTGCGCGACCTGCAGTTCGCGCAAGCGGTCGACTATCCCACGCTGGACATCAACATCAACCGCGACCGCGCCGGGCAGTTCGGTTTGACCATGGCGGACGTGGTCCGCTCCGTGGTGCCGGCCACGTCGTCTTCGCGATTCACGCAGCCGAATTTCTGGCGTGATCCCATTTCGGGCAACGCGTTTCAAATTCAGGTGGAGTTGCCGCAGAACCGCATGCAAAGCGTCCAGGAGATCGGCGAGATCCCCATCATGCAAAACGGACGCGCCGATACCGAACTCACCAACATCGCCGACCTCAAGCTGGGGACCATGCCGGGATTGATCGAGCGCAACAACGGCCAGCGCGTGGTCAGCCTCACGGCCAATATTTCGGGAGTGACGCTGGGCCAAGCGGCCCGCGAACTAAACGCTGCGCTAGCTCGCGCGGGAGCGCCGCCGCGGGCCGTCAGCGTGGGGTTCCGGGGACAGATTCCACCGCTCGCTCAGACCATTTCCGGATTGCGAACCGGTCTGCTGCTGGCCATCCTGGTGATCTTCCTGCTGCTGGCTGCCAACTTTCAATCGGTCCGGTTGTCGCTGGCGATTGTTCTCACCATACCCGCGGTGCTCTGCGGCGTGCTCCTCATGCTGCGCCTGAGCGGGACCACGTTGAACGTGCAATCCTTCATGGGCGCCATTATGGCCATCGGAATTGCCGTGGCGAACTCCATTCTGCTGGTCAGCTTCGCCGAGCGTTTCCGGCGCGAAGGACGGCCGCTGTTCGAGGCCGTGATCGAAGGCGCCGGTGGCCGTCTGCGGGCCATTCTGATGACTGCGGCGGCGATGATCTTCGGCATGGTGCCCATGTCGGCGGGACTTGGTGAGGGAGCGCAGGCTGCGCCACTCGGCCGCGCGGTCATCGGCGGCCTTCTGCTATCCACCTTCGCTACGTTGACTATTCTGCCCTCGATCTACGCCATCCTCCAGGGCAGGGCTGCCATAACTTCGCCGTCGCTCAATCCCACGGACCCCTCGAGCCGTTACTATGACCAGAATTAGTCACGTACCCACTGACAACCGCTCCCTTTGGTCACGGCTCTGTAAGCCGTGCCGTTACCGAGCCGTGACCAAAGGGAGCGGTCTTAGAATTCTACTCCTCCTGATTTGCCTGGCCGGCTGGGCGCAAACCATCGAATTGGTTCCAGTGGTTTCCAGAACCGTGTCGCGCACCATCGATCTGCCCGCCGAGTTCGTCCCCTTCCTGAGCGTGTCCTTGCACGCCAAGGTGTCCGGTTATGTGGATCGCATCACGGTGGACCGCGGAAGCGTGGTGAAGAAGGGAGATCTGCTGGCCGAACTGACCGCTCCCGAAATGGCTGCGCAAATCGCCGAAGCCGAGTCAAAAGTGCAGGCGAGCGAGGCGGACCGGTTGCAAGCCGAGGCACAACTGGCGGCGGCTCAAAGCACCTACGATCGGACCAAGACCGCCGCGCAAACACCTGGCGCCATTGCCGGCAATGAGCTCATTCAGGCTGAAGAACTGGTGAAGGCGGCGCGCGCGCTGCTCAATTCCCGCCAGCAGGCCAGCCGCGCTGCGGAATCGACAGTGCGGGCTTTGCAGGAAATGCAGGACTACCTGAAAATCACCGCGCCCTTCGATGGCGTCGTCACCGATCGGCTGGTTCACCCGGGCGCGCTGGTCGGCCCTGGCAACGATGTGGTGTTGCTGGTGGTCCAGCAGGTTTCGCGCCTGCGACTGGTGGTGCCGGTACCTGAAGAGGATGTGGGCGGAATTATGGAGGGCGCGAGTGTGCCCTTTCAAGCGCCGGCTCACCCCGAGCGCACCTATTCCGGCACCATCGCGCGCATATCTCACGCGCTCGACCAAAAAACGCGCACCATGCCTGTCGAGTTGGACGTGATGAATCGGGACGGGTCACTGGCGCCCGGAATGTATCCTACCGTCAAGTGGCCGGTCCGGCGCGCCCGCCCTGCCCTTCTGGTGCCGAAGACCAGCGTAGTTATGACGACCGAACGAACTTTTGTGATCCGCGATCAGAACGGGCGCGCGGAATGGGTGGATGTTCGCAAAGGTTTCGCCGACGGAGACCTCGTGGAGGTCATGGGCGACCTTCACGCCGGAGACAGAGTCGTGCGCCGCGCTACCGACGAAGTGAGAGAGGGTGCAAGGCTAGAGAATTCCAAGGCCCGATAGCTCAACCCGACGCTCCCTATGGTCGCGGCTCAGTATCGGCGACGGCAGCGTTTGATAACGCCGCGAGTTACAGAGCCGTGACCGAAGGGAGCGGTGGGTTGTTAGCGCTTATCGATCGCCCCAGCTATAGCCCACCCAAACCATGCCCGCGGGCACGGCGGTGCTGCTGAACTGATCGCTGAAACCGGGAACATAGTGCAAATCGAACTCCGGACGGACGAATATATGATCCGTCACGAAGATTTCGACCCCTACGCCCACGTGTATCTGAAAATGGCTCGCGTTTCCCACCGGTTCCGTTGAATTCGTGCACACGGCGATTCCGACGCAGGAGTTCTCATTAATCGCGAAGCTCGTCCGGGCGCCGCCGATACCGCCCGATATCTTCAACTGGACACGCTTCTCGTTGATCGGCACGTACTCGCCGTTGAAGTCGTAAAATGTTTCCCGGTATTGTAACGGACCGTAGTTTTGTCTGGCTGGCTGAAAGCTCACCTCCATCCCAAAGCCGTAGTGCTTCTTCAGCAGCACGTCTCCTCCAATACCGAGGAAGAAGCCGCTGAGGCTGGGATTCGTCTGGCAGAAAGTGTCGCCCGTATTTGGTGTGCAGCTACCAAAAGCGTTGGGGGAGTTCGCGTTGTCGATGCCCCCTCCGTTGGATCCATCGTGGGCAGTTCCGAAACCGAGATTAAGATCGAAGGAGCTCTGCGCAGCGGCAAATGGGGCGCAGACCAAGAGCAGGGACAGCAGCGGAAGACACCCGCGAAGGGTTCTCATATCAGGATTCTCCATTCTATTTTTAATGTTGCGCTAAGATTCGCGTGTTCGCAACCCACGGGCCCGTTGCATGTTAGGACGCTCACACCCCAACCCAGGTTTCATGCAGAAAGGTCGCGGGAAAGCGTCCAAAGTCAACTTTTGGAACCTTTTATACTACCAAACTCAATTAAAGCAAGGAAGCCAGGTATGCTAACACGATTTCTCTTTTGCTCGGCAGGATTGCTTGCTACCGTTTTGATGGCGCAGGGTCCGCCCAATCGCGGATTCGCAATGCGTGGCCACGGTTATGGCGCCTCCCGGACGCCCGTGACGGGCGCGCCTTATTCGGCGGTCGAAACGGTGCAGTCCCAACAGCTACTCGCTAACGGAAACCAGATTTCTCATTCGGAACAGTCCAATGTGTATCGGGACAGCCAGGGACGCACGACGGGTGTACGTACTATAACACCCTCCGCCTCGTCCGGCAAACAACCCTTCACCTTGACCACCATTGTGGACCCCGTGGCGGGCTATCGATATGAGTTGAATTCCTCCACCATGACAGCCGTTCAAACCCCGCTGCCCGCGCCCAGAACTTCCACGGGCAGCGGCACGCCCCCGGCTCGGCCTTCCGGCGCGAACCAACCGACCGTCACCACTGCCAACCTGGGAACCATGACGGTGAACGGTGTCACGGCAACCGGAACGAAAGTCACCGAGACCATTCCGGCGGGAGCATTCGGCAACGCCCAGGCGATTCAGATTGTCCGGACCACTTGGATTTCGACCGATTTGAAGATTCCGGTTCAAGTCCAATCGAGTGATCCGCGCTTCGGCACCAGGGATATGGAACTGACGAACATCTCGACGGGCGAACCAGCCGGGACGCTTTTCGTTGTCCCATCCGGGTACACCGTTACCGCCGGCCACGGCGGTTTTCCAGGAGGACCGGGACACAAGCGGTAAATTCTGACTACCTGAGAATAGTTTCATCCCTTGCGTGGCGCCATGAAACCGATGGCGCCATTTTTTTGATTTCTTTGGTGGGGCGAACCCCGGTCCGCGGCCGGCCCCTGGCGTTCAGAGCTGCTGGCCGGGGCCAGTCATCCACTGGTACATCTCGAAGAAGCTCAGGGCCGTGAGCGCGATGCACACGTACGAAACGATGCGCCAGAAACGCTCCTGCCAGGCGCCTTCAAAGCGCGGCAGGCCGCACAGATAAGCTACTCCGAAACCGCCGGCTAACCCTCCCACATGCGCTGCGTTGTCGATGCGCAGTCCGGGCAGGATTCCGAGAATGAGCATGTAAATTACCCAGCGGATATATTGGCCGCGTAGAGCCAGCGTCAACGCGCTCTGGTGATGCATGCTCAGCGCGATCATGGCTCCGATCAATCCCATGATTCCCGCGGAAGCACCCACCGAGAGTCCGCCCTGCCAGACCGAGCTCAGGTAGAAACCGCAGACCGTGGCCACGAAGTACATCACCAGCATCCGGCTGGCGCCATAAATCTGCTCCACCTGCGAGCCCACATCGTACAGCACCCAGGAATTCATTCCGATATGCAGCAGCCCGCCATGCAGGAATCCCGCGGTTACCAGCCGCCACACCTGGCCCAGCCGAATCGCTTGGCGTAAACTGGCGCCAAAGGTGAATAGGGTCCGCTGGTCGAGTCCCATGAACGCGTCATTGTTGCCCGCGCGCATGCTGTAGATCGTGGTGACCAGGTAGAGTCCGGCATTGATCAGCAGGATGATGACGGTAGTGAATTGGGCGTGCGGAATGAGCCCGCCAAGGATGGGAGAAGGGTTGCGGCGGTCGATGGCGCGCGACCCCACCTTCTCGTTGCAATAGGGGCAGACATGGTCGTCCTTGGTAATAAACGCCCGGCAGTGCGGGCACATGCGGCGGCTTTCCATCTGCCTCATTTTACAACCCGTTGTTCTAGGAACATTCTGATACAATCGAAGATCCCCGATGCACAAGACGGAGCGCGAGCATCGCGACGACATCGTTCAGATCGGCCGCCTCATATTCGACAAGGGATGGGTGGCCTCCAATGACGGCAACATCAGCATTCGTCTCGACGACGACCGCATCCTCGCCACGCCCACCGGCATGTGCAAAGGGATGATGCATCCGGAAGATCTGATCATTCTGGATCGCCAGGGCAACAAGATTTCCGGCCGCCGCGAGCGGACCACGGAGATCAACATGCACCTCACGATTTACGACCTGCGGCCGGACATCCACGCCGTGGTGCATGCGCACCCCGCAGTGGCCACGGGCTTCGCCACGGCCGGAAAAGCCCTGGACCTCGCGCTGCTGCCGGAAGTGATCATCGCCTTCGGCTGTGTGCCGATTGCCAAGTACGGGCTGCCGGGGACCACCGAGCTCACCGATCCCATGCGCCCACTGATTCCCAAACACAACGCGCTGCTCATGGCCAATCATGGCGCGGTCTGCTATGGAGAGGATGTCTTTCAGGCCTACTTTCGCATGGAAACGGTGGAGCACAGCGCGCGCATCCAGTTTGTGGCCGAGATGCTGGGCGGCCCCAACGTTCTGCCGCGCAAGGAAGTGAACAAGCTGCTGGATTCGCGTACGCGCTACGGCGTCAAGGCGGCGTCGAGCGGCGACCCGGGTTGTCCGGTGGTGGCCGAGGAACTGGACGGCGCGCCGGATGACCGGATCTGGGTAACGCGCGCGGAGTTGATCGGGCTGGTGGATGAGGCCTTGCGGTCGCGCGGGCTGGCCTAAGCCAGCTGCTTTACCGGGCCGCGATTTTACCGAGCCGCGACCAAAGGGAGCGGTGGGGGAGAATACATAAATGGGTGAAGCGTTAGGAATGATCGAAACACGCGGACTGGTGGCCATGATCGAGGCCGCCGACGCCATGGTCAAAGCCGCCAAGGTCACGTTCGTAGGGTGGGAAAAGATCGGCTCCGGCTACGTGACGGCGATGGTGCGCGGTGACGTGGCGGCGGTTCGCGCGGCCACCGATGCCGGCGCCGCGGCAGCCCGCCGCGTGGGCGAACTCATCGCCGTCCACGTGATTCCGCGGCCTCATCAGAGCCTGGAAGACGTGCTGCCGATCGGCAAATCGCAAGCCGCCGCGGCAGCTAAGTAGCCCGGCGCGGGATCTCCATGATTCTGGCGCGCGTGGTGGGAACTGTGGTGGCCACACGGAAAGACCCTCGCCTGGAAGGCAAGAAGCTTCTCATCTTGAAACCGGTCTCGCCCGAAGGGAAGGACGAAACCGGATACGTCGTCGCGGTGGACACGGTCGGCGCCGGATACCGGGAGCGCGTCCTGGCTGTTTCCGGCAGCTCGGCGCGCATGGCGGAAGGCTGCAAGGATACCCCGGTCGATACCGCCATCGTCGGCATTGTCGACGACGTGCGGCTGGATTAGCCGTGTTTCTCGGCCGTGTCGTCGGTTGCGTCTGGGCGACCGCCAAGAATCCGCAGATGGTAGGCATGCGCTTCCTCATCGTGCAGCCGCTAACTCCCGAACTGCAAAATACCGGTAAGCGCATCGTCTGTGCGGATGCGGCCGGGGCAGGCGCGGGCGAGCTGATCTATTGGGTGCGCGGCCGCGAGGCGTGCTTCCCGTTTCTTCCCCAGGAAGTGGCCGCGGATGCCACCATTGTGGGAATCGTCGACCAAGTGGACGTGGAGCGCACGCCATGACCGCGCCCTACCACCTTGCGACTTCTGGCGCTTCCCTGTTCCCGGGGCCGCTACCGAGCCGTGACCAAAGGGAGCGGTGTTTTGTAACCCGCGACGCAGGAAAACTGCCGTAATCTATGCTAATCGCGCGCGTGATCGGCGAGTTGGTGGCAACCCAAAAGCACTCCAGCCACGAAGGCCGCAAACTGCTGCTAGTGCAGCCGCTGAATCTGGATGGCAGCAATCGCGGCGACGCTGTGGTGGCGCTCGATGCAGTGGATGCGGGGGTGGGCGACCGCGTCCTGCTCGCTACCGACGGCTATGCCGCAGCCACCAGCGTGGGCCGGCCGCAGTCACCGATTGACATGGCGGTGATTGGCTTTATCGACCACGTCGAGATCCTCCCGGGCGTCTCCTGACCGTCCGCGCCGGCGCATCAATCGGGCACCCAGAAGTAGAGCCACGGCCCACTTCAATACTTCTGTGATCACGTATCCGGAGTGCAACACCCAAAACCGGTTGCGCTCCCCCGAAGGCTGATCGGGAGGAATGAAATCGACGAGCCGGCCCAACGAGATCATCGCCGGCGTCAGCAGGAAAAGTTGGAGCAGCACCACGGCCCACATTACCAGGACCAGGATCAGAGGGAATTTACCCTCCCGTGTGCCGAACAGCAGGAACAGGAAAAAACCGGCCCCCCCGATCAACTGTACCGTTCCCCACGCCTCGAAAAGCCGGCGATTGTACTCCGAGGCCTGATATCGAAGCAGCATCCGTGCACCGGCGGGACCGAGCGTTTTGATGGAAAGAAGAGCGGCTGGGCTGGGCTTGGCCAGCAGACGGTCAACGGAGCGGAAGTTTTCGGTGGCCACCCAGGCCATCAAGATGGCGGCTCCCAGCCAAATCCCCAAAAGGAAACAAGCCACGCGGCGCGAGTGCATTGCTGATTAGCCTGATTCTACCCCAGCGGGCGCTGTAGCTCACCTGTAACACTAAAGTTATTCGAAAACGCCGCCGATGACCATTTAAGTGAGGTGGCATGTCGACCTTTGAGACGAAGAACTTCGGAGTGGTTTCCTACCAGCCGGAATCAGTTGTGGAATTCCCCAACGGCCTTCCTGGATTTGAAGAACAGCGGCAATTCCTGGCTCTGAATTACGAGAACACCAAGCCGCTCGTGTTCCTGCAAAGCCTGGCCGACGCCGAGTTGTGTTTTATCACGCTGCCAGTGGGGTGTGTGGACCCGGAATACCACTTGCAGCTGAGCGAAGAAGACTTGGGTCCGCTGGGATTTGCTCCGGAGTACCAGCCGGCGATCGGCCCCGACGTTGTGTGCCTGATAGTCATTTCGCTCCAGGAGAGCGGCCCCACTGCTAATCTACTGGCGCCGATCGTGGTGAATGCGACTACCCTGAAAGCCGTGCAGGCCATTGCGCCCCAGTCCAGTTATTCCCACCAGCATCCGTTGTCGACTCCAGCGACCGCCGTGTGCTCGTAAAGTCGCGCTAAGCTCCTCGTTCAGCCCCGTCCAACCCACCGGCGGCGAAGACCGCCGGCGTTACGTAGCGCTGGCGATCTTGTCGCCGGCGTGGCAGCGCACGGCGCTGCCCAGAGGGACGCTGAGCCAGACTTCACTTCTTGGGCGGCGCAGCTACGTTCGCGGGCGGCGCAGGCGGCTTGGCTGCCGGTGGGGCCGTAGGGCTGGAAGCCGATGGTTCGCCGTTCAGCGCTTCCGCGGATAGCACCACCAGGTCGACACGACGGTTGTGCCCGCGGCCTTCCTCGGTAGCGTTGGTATCCACAGGCGCGTTCTCCGCGAATCCGGCCACCGACATGCGCTCACTGGGATACTGGTATCGCTGGCGAAGTAGTTCTAGCATGGCGATGCTGCGTGCCGTCGACAGTTCCCAATTGTTGCGAAACCTCGAGTTGTGAATCGGAACGGCATCGGTGTGGCCCTCCAGGCGCAACGGATTGGCAAGCGGGCCGATCACTAGGGCTATCTTCTCGATAATCGGAAAGCTGGTGGCACTGACCGCATCGTCACCGGAGGCAAAAAAGGCGGCTTCGCGGAGGCTGACGACTAAGCCGCGCTGGCCCAGATTGACCGTTACTTTACCGCTTTTCACCTCGGCGGCCAGGCCTTTGTTCAAGGCTTCCATGGACTTCGCCAGATCCGCTTGGGTGGCCATCCCTGGTTTCTTGGGTGGATCCTTCTTGTCCGGCGCAACCGACGGATGGGACCCAGCCGGGGGTTCGGGCGAATCGGCCTTCTTGTCCGACACTTTCTTGGGCTTGGTGAAGTTCGTCCAGACGTTAGAGAGCTGTCCGTGCTCCATGGCGTCGCGAACCGACTCGGCGACTAACTTGGCCTTGGACTTGTCCTGCTGCGCGGTGGCGAACATTACTACGAAAAAGGCAAACAGCAGGGTGATGAAGTCGGCATAGGACACCAGCCAGCGTTCATGATTGGCGTGCTCGGGGGGCTTCTTTTTCCTCACATCAACCTCCCGTCGGAGCGGCCTGCGGGGCGCGGGCCTTGGCGTCGGGTTTGGCACCCGCCTTAGCGACCTTGGCTTTCTTAGGTGCTTCCGGCTCCGGATTGAAAGCCGTGAGTTTCATCCGGATCAGGGTCGGATTGAGGCCCTCGACAATGCCGATTACGCCCTCGAGCACCATTTCCTTCATGACCTTGGACCTGCCGATCCGGGCCTTGAGCTTGCCGGCGGCGGGCAGAAAAAGAATGTTGGCCGCGGCGACCCCATATACAGTGGCGACGAAGGCCACCGCGATGCCATGGCCGACCTCTTTGATATCGTCCAGGTGCTTCATGACCTGGATCAAGCCCATGACTGCGCCGATGATCCCGATGGTGGGCGAGTAACCGCCGGCCGCTTCCCAGACTTTGGCCTCCGCGTCGGCCGCCTGTTCGCTCAGATCGATGTCGATCTCCATCATCTTGCGGAGCTCGTTCAAATCGGTGCCGTCCACGGCCAAATTGAGCGCCTTGCGCAGGTAGGGCTCGGTGATTTTAGCCGCCTCCGCTTCCAGGCTGACGATTCCGTTCTTGCGGGCCTGGGTGGCGAACGCGATCAGGGTCTCGATGGTAGCCGCGGCGTCGCTGGATTGCTCGAGAAAGACGTTGCGCATGGCTTTCATCGCGCGCAAAAAAACGGGAAGCGGGGTTGTGACCAGCACCGCTCCGAAGGTCCCACCTAGAACGATCATGGCCGCGGTTGCCTGGGCGATATCCTGGATACTGCCTTTCTCGAGCAGCAGACCTCCGAGAATACCGGCCATGGCCAGAAGGAGTCCGGCCACCGTGGCGATATCCGGTTTGATCCCGCCGCCCTTCGACGCCGCTTTTGGCGGCTTAGTTTTGGCTTCCGGTTTATCAGCCATCGGCCCTCACTCGGCCGGCCCCGGGGTGTCCGGGTCTGGCTCGCCCGGGCTCGGCAACTCTGCGCCCGAACCGTGAATCTTCCTGCGAAACTCCACGATGCGTTCCACCACCTCCTCCGCGCTCTCGCGTACCCGCAAAATCTGTCCGGTTGTCAGCGTGATCACGGTATCCGGAGTACTGTCAATGTGTTCAATCAGATCGGAATTAAGGACTAGCGGGGCGTGATTTAAGCGCGTGAGCCGGACCATGCGAACTCCTTAGTGCTTATCGGCCTTCCGACAGGGTTCCGTTAGTTGGATGCTCCGCCGTTTCAAACTCCGCCGGAACGCTCCGATAAGCCTTGCAGTGAGGCCGTTATGACGTGTTTCCGATGGCGCATTTACATTTCTCCACGGCCCGAATATCCCGTTGGGGATATTTCCGGAGCCTGGGACGACGAGCGCCGTGAAGTGGTGGAGACTGTGCTCGGGGAGCTTCGGAATCCGGCTCTCGATGCCGACGGCCGAGTCGCCTGCGCCGAGTTGCTGGATCATCTGGGGTGGCACTGAACCGGCCCTCCGCAAAGACCGCTCCCTTTGGTCACGGCTCGGTAACGCGTTCGAGTCCCGGGTTTTTCGGAGCCGTGACCAAAGGGAGCGGTGCTTTCCGCGCCGCTAGTCGCTCCCTCCCGGGTGTTCCAACCGATCCAAAAGTTGCGAGAGCCGGGGCGCTACATCGGTTCGTCCTCCGAAGCGCCACAGGTTGTAAGTAGCCGTGAACTCAGTCACCGTCAGGCCGATTCCGGTGCTCGGGAGTGAGGCGGCGAACTCGGCAGGGGTGAACCACGCCGGCTTCTGATACCCGCGGCGTTTCAGAATGTCGAGCATGCGCCGATAAAGCAAGGTGGCATCGCCCAGGCCGGCTTGCCCGCGGCGAACCCTGCGGACGCGGAGATGCACGCGTGCGATGCGGATGGCCCTCGGACCGGCGATCCACAGGACCGCTCCCAGCGCCAGCACGATCGCAATCCGCAGACCGAACTGGCGCAGCCACCACAGCGTTCGCGACTGCCAGCCCGTATCGAACCCAGCCACCCAATCGAACCAGCGGATGCCCAGCCCGCGCGCCCTCTGCTCCACGCTATAGGACAGCGTGCCCTGCCGTGCAATGTCGTAGCTGACCACCCAGTCCTGCCAGAAGGTCTGGGCGGCGTCCACATACAAGCCGAGCTTCGTGAGCAGCGCGAAACGCGGCGGATTGGGATCGGGCGGCGTGGGATCGAAGGTGGCCCAGCCGTGGCCTGGTATCCAAGCCTCCACCCACGTATGCGCGTCCGAAGCCCGCACCAGCCACAATTCCGAGAGAGGATTGTATTCGCCGTTTTGAAATCCGGTGGCCAGACGCGCGGGAATTCCCAGCGACCGCAGCATCACCGTCATGGCCGAGGCGAAGTATTCGCAATAGCCCGTCTTGCGGGTGAACAGGAAATAGGCTAGCGGATCGGCCAGTTCGTGATCGGGCAGTTCGAGCGTGTAGCCGTAATCGGTGCGGAGACGGCGCTCGACGGCGCGCGCCCGCTGGACATCGGTATCCGCGCGCCCGGCCATTTCGCGGGCCAGTGCGGGAATGCGGGGATCGAGTTTGGGTAATTGGAGATAACGCTCACGCGCTCCATCCGGCAACTCGGGAGATGGATTCTCAGGCAGCGAACTCTCGGGAGTTTCCTCCAGCAGGCTATAGGCGTCGTAACTGAATCCGGGCGGGGGATCGCGTCCCAGCCGGTAGCCGCCATTGGGATTGCGGTAAACGAAGAACTGCCGCAGGTCCAGCTTCTCCGGGGTGCCCGCAAAGAACAACACGTTGGTGTTGACGGCGTTGAGGACCACCTGGTAATTGAGCCGGCGGCCGGGATGCCAGGGTCCCGGTTGAAGGTCCGCATGCCCGTTTTCCACGGCGATGGGTTCTTCCGGGGCATTCGGGTTCGACCACTTCCGGCCGTCGAATTCGGTCAACGCCGCGCCGCGCCACTTTAGGTCCGGCGGTACGCTGCGGCTGAAAATCCGCACGTGCATCACGGGACGTGAGGTGCTCTTAATCTCGCCGATCTCGCCTAAGGTCACCTGATCGGAGAAGCCCGGAAGGAAGATTCCACGGGCCCGCAGGTGCGCGAAGGCCGCATCGGCGGTGCGCGGCAACAGGAAAAAAAGCCCGGCGGTGATGGCCAGGATGCCAAGCGTCACCAGTGTGGTAAGCAGTGCCAGGCGCGGATGGAAGTGCCGCAAGCCGCCCCGCGCAGTGGCCGGCGCTTTCTGCATGGACCGGCGGATCTCCCCGCTGGTCAGCGCCGCCATGGCAAACAGCAGGTACAACGCGAGGAACAGGAAGAAGTTCAGATCCACCGAGAGAATGGCGGCTGCGAGCAATTCGAGGAATGCGATGGCGGCCGTGTAGAGATAGTCGCGGTTGGTTTTGGCGGTGAGAATCTTCATGACCGCCAGGAAGAAAACCAGATGCACGGTGGCGGTGAGCAGGTCGCGCGACAAATAGAAGTAGTCGATGGCGAAGAACCCGATGTAGGAGATCGCGAAAAGAGTGGCGGCCCGCTCGGAAATATCGAAGCGCAGGAGTCCGCTGATCAGCAGGGCGCGCAGCAGCAGCCCGGCCGCAGTCAGGGCCACGGTGGGAGCGTCCAGGTATCCCGAGCCGGCCACCGCCAGGTACCCGCTGGTGACTAGCCCCAGTAGTGAAAACTGGAAGAACCGTTCCACGGAAGCTGCGGCGTTGGCTTCCGAACGCGCCATAATGTCTATTCTATTGGAAACGCGAATGGACAAGGAACCCATAGGAATCTTAGTAAGAGCCACGGGCAAGACCGGGGTGCTGCACCAGTTGACCGGCGTGATCGCGCGACACGAGGGAGATATCACGTCGGTGGAGATTCTGGACAATTGGCCCAACCCGGCCCGCACATATTTTGAGGTGGTACTGCCCGGTCCCCCGGAAGGCCTGCTGGAGGACCTGCGCCGGTTGGAGATTGTGAGCCACGTGGAGATGGTGAAGACCTTGGAGACCATCTACGGCAAGCGCATCATCATTATGGGTGGCGGCGCGCAAGTGGGGCAGGTGGCCATCGGGGCAGTTTCGGAAGCCGACCGGCACAATATACGGGGCGAGCACATTTCGGTGGACACCATTCCGCTGGTGGGTGAGCAGAAGCTGGCGGAAGCGGTGCGCGCCGTAGCCAGGCTGCCGCGCGCGAAGGCGCTGGTGATGGCGGGAGCGCTGATGGGCGGCGAGATCGAAACCGCCGTCAGAGAAGTGCGCCAGGCGGGTCTGCTGGTGATCAGCCTCAACATGGCGGGCAGCGTTCCGGACGCCGCGGACCTGGTGGTGAGCGATCCCGTTCAGGCCGGCGTCATGGCGGTGATGGCGGTAGCGGATACGGCTAAGTTCACGTTGGAGCGATTGAAGCGGCGCGTGTTCTAACAGCCTTTGCGGCTCTGCGGCTGGTCTACCAAAACGGCCAGAACGTGGCCTTTTTGGCGTGGAATATCAGTAACTTACAAGCCAAGACGGCCAGAACGTGGCCTTTTCTCTGCAGCGCGAGTGCTGAGAACCTGAAACGCCGCAGCAAGCCGCTGATCTCGACGCACAGGCTCGGGACTTTCGGACACCGATCCGGCTTGCGCCGCCTCACTCTTCCTACAGGTGACTCAGCCGACGCGGCTCGGATGAATGCCGTTGGTAGATAGGTAGGTAACAGAGAACACAGCAAGACTAGTTCTTAGTCAACGTGAAATAGAACGTGGCGCCCTTGCCGAGAGCCGATTCCACCCAGATCCGGCCTTCGTGCCGGCTCACGATTTTCCGGCAAATGGCCAGACCCATACCGCTTCCGGACCTTTTGTCTCGTGGGTGAAGACACCTAAAGATTCCGAAGACCTTCTCGGCATACTGCGGCTCTATTCCGATTCCGTTGTCCTTAACCGAAATGATCCATTCGCTACCGCTGCCATCGACGGCGACGTGAATGCGGGGAGGCTCTTCGCCCCGATACTTTATCGAGTTCACCAGCAGGTTCTGGAACAATCGGGTCAACTGGACGGGGTCGGCTATGAGCACCGGCAAAGGATCCCGCGTAATGACCGCCCGGCTTTCCTCGATCAAGGAATGCAGGTTGCGGACGGCGTCGTCCAGGGCTTCTTCGCAGCTCATCCTGGTGAAGAAGTCGGATCCGCGCGATTCCACTTGCGAGAAGTCCAGCACATCATGAATCATCTTCTCCATACGCTGCGCGCTCCCGACGATAAAGGCGATGAACTGATCGGCATCGCCTTGAAGTTGCCCCCGGTATCGTTTTTCCAGCAACTGAGCATAGATCGATACGTTGCGCAGGGGTTCCTGAAGGTCGTGGCTGGCGACGTACGCAAACTGCTGCAGCTCCTCGTTTGAACGCAGCAACGCCTCAGTTCGCTCCAGTACGCGCTCCTCCAGGTTCGTGTTGAGCTGCTCGATCTGCTCCTGGGCTCTTTTGCGCTCGCTGATGTCCCGTATGGCGCTGGTGATCAGCACGCCTTCGTCGGTGTGCAGGGGGCTGAAGGTGATCTCCACCGGGAAAGCCGCACCGCCTGCCGGGAAGGCTTCGAGTTCCATTCCTCGTTCCGCGGTTTGAGCCCTCGGCAGGTTCCAGTCATCTTCCCGGCCCGGCGGCAAGCGGAACGCCCAGCCGGGCACCAGCGTCCGGATATTGCGTGAAATCAGCTTGTCGCGCCGACAGTTGAACAGAGCCTCCGTCTGCGAATTGACCATAACGATTTCGCCATCGTCGCGGCACATGACCATGGCATCGGGCGCCGCTTCGAGGAGCGACCGGAATTTCTGCTCGGCCTTTTGCAGTACTTCGGCCTGCTGCTTCAGCTTGGCATTGCTGCGGCTGAGTTCCACAAACACTGCCACCTTGGAGCGCAGCACCTCCGGCACGATGGGCTTGAAAAGGAAATCCACCGCCCCGAGGTCATAGCCGCGAAACAGGTGTTCCTCGTTGCGGTATCCGGTCAGGAAAAGAATGGGAATCTGGCGGGACCGCGGGCGGCTGCGTATCAGTTCCGCAGTTTCGAAGCCGTCCATCTCGGGCATGCGAACATCCAGCAGGATGGCGGCAAAATCGTCGTTGAGGACGTGGTGGAGCGCCTCGCGGCCGGAGTTGGCCATCACCAAGTCTTCACCCAAACCGCTGAGCGCTGCCTCTAGAGAGACGAGGTTCTCCGGCGTGTCGTCTACCAGGAGAATCTTCATTCTCCGGTCTACGGATGAATCCGGTTCGATGCGCGCCAGGCTGGTGGCAGACATAGGACGATCCTATCACCCCGCCACGGTCATCGCCGCAGGGGCCGAGTCACGGGCACGAACCAGCCAGACGCGGAGCACGGAGAACAGTTGGTCCAGGTCAACGGGCTTGGTAATGTAATCCGAAGCCCCCGCTTCGATGCACTTGGCACGGTCTCCCTTCATGGCTTTGGCCGTGACCGCAATAATCGGCAGCGAACGAAATTCGGCGATCTGACGTATTGCCTTCATCGTTTCGTAGCCGTCCATTTCCGGCATCATAATGTCCATAAGCACGCCGTCGATGCCCGGCGTCTTTAGAAGCATCTCAATGCCCGCGCGGCCGTTTTCGGCGTGAACGACCTGCAGATTGTGCTGCTCCAGGACGGTCGAAAGCGCAAAGATGTTACGGACATCGTCGTCCACCACCAGGACCTTCTTGCCTCCCAGAACGGTGTCGCTGCGGCGTATGGAGCCCAGAGTCTCTCGCTGCGAATCGGAGAGGTCGGCTTCGGCGCGGTGCAGCAACAGCACCATCTCCTCCAGTAGGCGTTCGGGCGACTCCACATACCGAACCAAGCTCTGACGCGCGAGACTGCGGATGATAGCCTCGACCTCGACACCTGGGTTGTGCCTGCCGCAAACCACTATGGCCGGCGTGGGATTGATCTCGGCCTGAACTTCTTCCACCAATTGCGGGGCCGGAATATCGGCAGAATAAAGATCTACCACAATCGCATCCAGGTACTGCTGCTTTACCACCGCCAGCGCTTCCCCACCTGACCCCACCGCACGCATCTCAACGTCTCTTCCTCCCAGAAGTTCTTGCCAGGAGTCCCGGCGCGCGTCGTCCTGCGTCACAATCAGCACTTTCTTAGCGCGTTTTTTCAGCGACAAATGGATGGTATCGAACGCCGCGTTCAGATTGTCCTTGGTGACTGATTTCTCGAGATACGTCATGGCGCCGAGGGCCAACCCGCGCCGCCGGTTTTCATCTCCGGTAATCACGTGCACCGGTATGTGGCGCGTGGCCGGATCGTGCTTCAGGCGATCCAGAATGGTCCACCCGGCCATATCGGGCAGTGTGATGTCCAAGGTAATCGCGCCGGGGATAAACTCTCGCGCCAGCGTCAGCGCCGCGCCACCCCTGAGCGCGACCAGGACTTTGATGCCACGCTCGTGCGCAAGGTCTACCAGGATCCGCGCGAAGGTGACATCATCTTCGACGATCAACAGCACCGCATCTCCGGGGTGAATCAAATTGCGGTCGTCATCGATTTCAATGTCGTGCACCACCGCGGACGGCGCAAGAGATGGAGATGGCAGAATAATGTCCAAGGCTTCATCGGTAGACGGAATCGCACCGTCGGCAGGCAGCAAGCCAGGGTGGCTATCGCCATTCGTGCCGGTCCGCTGCGCATCTGTCTTGGAGGAAGACACCAGTGCGACATAGGTCTGCGGGAGATACAGTGTAAAGGTGCTCCCGGCGCCAGGCGCGCTTTGCAGGCGTATTTCCCCGCCCAACAACCGCGTCAGCTCACGGCTGATCGACAGACCCAGGCCGGTGCCCCCGTACTTCCGGCTAGTGGTTCCATCGGCCTGCTGGAACGCCTCGAAAATGATTCGCTGTTTATCTTGCGGGATCCCGATACCGGTGTCGGTAACGGAAAATGCGATGACGGACTTGACGCGATTCAGAACGGAGTGATTCGGGCTCCAGCCAGACACCGCCTTTTCGATCCGCAGCCGGACCGTCCCGTGCTCGGTAAATTTCAGCGCATTGGACAAGAGGTTCTTGAGTACCTGCTGCAGTCTCTTGGCGTCGGTGATGATGGTATCTGCCGGCAGGCCCTCGACCAACTCGATGGAAAACTCGAGTCCCTTCCCATCGGCCACATGGCGGAACGTCCTCGAACAGAAGTCGCGGAGTTCGCTGAAGCGGACGCTGCCCACTTCCACGTCCATTTTTCCGGATTCGATTTTGCTCAAGTCCAGAATGTCGTTGATTAGGGCCAGCAAGTCGGTGCCGGACGAATGGATCGTTTCGGCGTACTTGACCTGCTTGGGAGTCAAGGTGCTATCAGTGTTCTCTCCAAGCATCCGCGCGAGAATGAGCAGGTTATTGAGCGGCGTGCGCAATTCGTGACTCATGTTAGCCAGGAATTCGCTCTTGTACTTCGAAGTGAGCGACAACTGTTCGGCCTTATCCTCCAGAGCCGCCTTGGCCTGCTCCACCTCGCGGTTCTTGGTCTCGACCTCGTTCTTCTGCTCAGCCAGCAGGTGTGCCTTTTCTTCCAATTCGGCGTTAGTCTTCTGTAGCTCTTCCGCCAGCGCCTGGCTCTGTTTGAGCAGCTGTTCCGTACGCATGGTAGCGGCGATGGTGTTCAACACGATGCCGATACTCTGTGTGAGCTGATCGAGAAAGGCCAGGTTCACGTCGCTGAACTGCCGGAACGAGGCGAGTTCGATAACCGCCCTCGTGTCACCTTCGAACAGAACGGGCAATACAACAATGTTCAGGGGAGTCCTTCCACCCAGGCTGGAGCTGATCCTGATGTAGTCTGTCGGAATGTCGGTCACCAGAATGCGCCGTTTCTCAAGGCCGCACTGTCCGACCAATCCCTGCCCCATCCGGAACTGTTTGGGAATGCCGTCGTGTTCATGGGCTGCGTAAGCGGCGAGAAGTTTCAAGGACTCCTGCTCTTCGACCGACTCCGTTATGTAGAAGGTGCCGTGTTGAGCGCCTACCAGCGGAGTCAGCTCCGACAGCAGCAACCTGGATACAGTCAGCAGATCGCGCTGCCCCTGCATCATGCCTGTGAACTTCGCGATGTTTGTCTTGAGCCAGTCCTGATCTGTATTCTTGCGGGTCGTCTCGGCCAGGTTGACGATCATCTCGTTGATGTTATCCTTCAGCGCCGCCACCTCGCCCAACGCCTCCACTGAGATGGCGCGGGTCAGATCGCCCTTAGTGACGGCCGTAGCGACATCGGCGATGGCGCGCACTTGAGTAGTCAGGTTGGCGGCAAGCTGGTTGACATTGTCGGTAAGATCCCGCCAGATTCCCGCCGCACCCGGCACCAGAGCCTGGCCGCCCAATTTGCCTTCAATACCGACTTCGCGGGCGACATTGCTCACCTGGTCCGCAAACACCGCCAGTGTGTCAATCATTTCGTTGATGGTATCGGCCAAGGCCGCGATTTCACCTTTTGTCTCGAGCACGAGTTTGCGCTTCAAATTACCGTTGGCGACATCGGTTACGACTTTAGCGATACCGCGAACCTGAGTAGTCAGGTTCGCGGCCATGGAGTTGACATTGTCCGTAAGGTCTTTCCACGTACCGGCCACGCCGCGGACTTCGGCCTGGCCGCCAAGCTTGCCTTCGGTTCCGACTTCGCGAGCTACGCGGGTTACTTCGGACGCGAAGCTGTTAAGCTGGTCCACCATGGTGTTGATGGTATTCTTCAGCTCGAGAATTTCACCCTGCACATCCACCGTGATCTTGCGGCTTAAGTCACCATTGGCCACAGCCGTAGTCACTTGGGCGATGTTGCGAACCTGCGATGTCAGGTTGCCGGCCATGGAATTCACGCTGTCGGTAAGATCTTTCCATGTGCCGGCGACTCCGCGAACTTCCGCCTGGCCACCCAGTTTTCCTTCCGTGCCGACTTCGCGCGCCACGCGAGTCACTTCCGCGGCAAACGAGCTAAGCTGATCCACCATAGTGTTGACGGTGTTCTTGACTTCCAGAATCTCGCCTCGCACATCCACGGTGATCTTGCGCGAAAGGTCGCCCTTGGCCACAGCCGTCGTCACCTCCGCGATGTTACGGACTTGGGTAGTCAAATTAGCGGCCATGGAGTTTACGCTATCGGTCAAGTCCTTCCAGGTTCCGGCTACGCCGCGCACATCGGCCTGGCCGCCGAGTTTACCTTCCGTTCCGACTTCACGCGCTACGCGGGTTACCTCGGAAGCGAAAGAGCTGAGCTGGTCCACCATGATATTGATGGTGTTTTTCAGTTCGAGAATTTCGCCCCGCGCATCCACCGTGATCTTGGTAGTCAAGTCGCCTTTTGCCACAGCCGTGGTGACGCCTGCGATGTTGCGCACCTGGTTCGTGAGGTTACTCGCCATCGAGTTGACCGAATCAGTGAGATCCTTCCAAGTTCCGGCGACACCGCGCACATCAGCCTGGCCACCCAGTTTTCCCTCGGTTCCCACCTCGCGCGCCACGCGAGTGACTTCACCGGCGAAGGCGTTGAGCTGATCGACCATTGTGTTGATGGTGTTCTTCAACTCAAGAATCTCACCGCGCACATCCACTGTGATCTTGCTTCTCAGGTCGCCGCGCGCCACGGCCGTGGTGACCTCGGCAATGTTGCGAACCTGCGCCGTGAGGTTACCGGCCATCGAGTTCACGCTGTCTGTCAAGTCTTTCCAGGTTCCACCCACGCCTTTCACGTCGGCCTGGCCGCCGAGTTTGCCCTCGGTTCCCACCTCGCGCGCTACACGAGTGACTTCGCCGGCAAAGGCGTTGAGCTGGTCCACCATGGTGTTGATGGTGTTTTTCAATTCCAGGATCTCGCCGCGCACGTCCACGGTGATCTTGCGGCTTAAATCGCCCCTGGCCACAGCCGTAGTGACTTCGGCAATGTTTCGGACCTGTGCGGTTAAATTTCCGGCCATGGAATTCACACTATCGGTAAGATCCTTCCACGTTCCGGCGACGCCTCTCACATCGGCCTGGCCGCCAAGCTTGCCTTCCGTACCTACCTCGCGCGCCACGCGCGTCACTTCGGAGGCGAACGAACTGAGCTGATCGACCATAGTGTTGATGGTATTCTTCAGCTCCAGAATTTCGCCTCGCACATCCACCGTGATCTTGCGGCTTAAGTCGCCTCTGGCCACGGCCGTGGTGACTTCCGCGATGTTACGAACTTGGTTGGTGAGGTTGCTGGCCATGGAATTGACTGAGTCCGTCAAATCCTTCCAGGTGCCGGCCACGCCTTTAACTTCAGCCTGTCCGCCCAGCTTGCCTTCCGTGCCGACTTCTCTGGCCACGCGGGTAACTTCTGAGGCGAACGCATTCAACTGATCGACCATCGTATTGATGGTGTTCTTGAGTTCCAGGATTTCGCCGCGCACGTCCACTGTGATCTTGCGTGACAGGTCGCCATTGGCCACCGCCGTGGTGACTTCCGCAATGTTCCGGACCTGGTCAGTGAGATTGCCGGCCATCGAGTTAACACTATCGGTAAGGTCTTTCCAAACACCGCCGACGCCTTTAACCTCCGCCTGGCCACCGAGCTCCCCTTCCGTTCCGACTTCGCGCGCTACGCGTGTGACTTCGGATGCGAATGCGTTCAGCTGGTCCACCATGGTGTTCATGGTGTTTTTGAGCTCGAGAATCTCCCCTTGCACATCCACCGTGATCTTGCGGGAGAGGTCGCCGTTGGCCACCGCGGTAGTGACTTCCGCGATGTTACGCACTTGGGCGGTGAGGTTACCCGCCATGGAATTTACACTGTCAGTCAGATCCTTCCATACACCGCCCACGCCCTTCACTTGAGCCTGGCCGCCGAGCTTTCCTTCCGTTCCAACCTCGCGCGCTACGCGTGTGACCTCGGAACCAAAGCTGTTGAGCTGGTCCACCATGGTGTTGATGGTGTTCTTCAGCTCCAGGATTTCGCCTCGGGCATCCACCGTGATCTTGGTGGAAAGGTCGCCCTTCGCTACGGCCGTGGTAACGCCGGCGATGTTCCGCACCTGGTTGGTCAGGTTGCCCGCCATAGAGTTAACACTTTCCGTCAAATCCTTCCAGGTACCCGCAACACCCTTCACCTCGGCTTGGCCGCCCAACTTGCCGTCGGTGCCAACCTCGCGGGCCACGCGCGTGACTTCAGAGGCAAAAGAGCCCAACTGATCCACCATGGTGTTGATTGTATTCTTCAACCCCAGAATTTCGCCGCGGACAGCTACCGTGATCTTGCGCGAGAGATCTCCGTTGGCTACTGCAGTAGTGACTTCCGCAATGTTGCGAACCTGGCCGGTGAGATTGCCGGCCATGGAGTTCACGCTGTCGGTGAGGTCCTTCCACGTGCCGGCTACACCGCGCACGTCGGCCTGCCCGCCGAGGATGCCTTCGGTGCCGACTTCACGCGCCACGCGCGTCACTTCCGACGCAAACGCGTTTAACTGATCCACCATCGTGTTGACGGTATTCTTCAGCTCCAGGATTTCGCCGCGCACGTCCACCGTGATTTTGCGGGAGAGGTCGCCGTTAGCCACGGCGGTAGTCACTTCCGCGATATTACGCACCTGAGCTGTCAGGTTGCCGGCCATGGAGTTTACGCTGTCAGTCAGATCCTTCCAAACGCCGGCCACCCCCTTTACTTCCGCCTGACCTCCCAGTTCGCCTTCCGTTCCCACTTCGCGCGCCACGCGTGTCACTTCCGAAGCGAATGAACCGAGCTGATCCACCATGGTGTTGATGGTGTTTTTCAACTCAAGGATCTCGCCCTGCACATCCACCGTGATCTTACGGGAAAGATCGCCGTTGGCCACCGCCGTAGTCACTTCCGCGATATTACGCACCTGAGCGGTCAGGTTGCCGGCCATGGAGTTTACGCTGTCAGTCAGATCCTTCCAAACGCCGCCCACGCCCTTAACCACCGCTTGGCCGCCGAGTTTGCCCTCGGTACCAACCTCACGAGCAACACGAGTCACTTCGGAAGCGAACGAATTCAACTGCGCCACCATGGTATTCACTACGCGAGCGGTGTGCAGGAATTCTCCTTTGAGCGAGCGGCCATCCACTTCCAGCGCCATGGTCTGCGAAAGATCGCCCTTGGCGACGGAGCCGATCACGCGAGCCACTTCCGTGGAGGGCTGCACCAGATCGCCGATCAGGCCATTCACCGAATCCACGCACTCCGCCCATCCTCCGGAAGCCGACCCTAGGCTGGCGCGCTGGCTGATCTTGCCTTCTTTACCGACCGCGCCGCTGATCCGAGCGAATTCGCTGGTCATGCGCTCATTCAGTTTGAAAATCTCATTGAGAGTGTCGGCGATCTTGCCTGCGACCCCGGTCCGGTCGACCGGCAAGCGAACCGAAAAATCGCCGTCTTTGAAAGCAATCAAAGTCATCAACAGAGTGCTGGTATCGAGAGCATCCGTTACTAGTTCCGGTTTCATCGCAGATCCTTCCAATGAGCTAATATTCTGATCGTTTACGATTCGGTGGCCTTCGTGTTCGCTTGTCCTAACAATTCCTTAAAAGTCGCTCCCAGACTGAGAAACTGATCCAGACCAGACGGCTTCCTGATATAGCACGTGGCCCCGAGTTGATTCGCTACCAACCGGTCGCGCGGGGAATCCGACGAGGTAAGGACCACCACCGGGACGTGGGACAGCACAGTCGTTTCCCGGAGACGTTCCAGTATCTCGATTCCGTCGTGTCTCGGCAGGTTCAGGTCTAGGATAATCAGGCCCAGCGATTGAGCTTCGAGGTGGGCTTGCTCCGGAGATAGTATACGGAGCACTTCTTTGCCGTCCGACGCCACCCGCATCGTGTAATCGACGCCGTGCTCTCGGAGTGCCTCTCGGATCAGATAGACGTCTGCCGGGTTATCTTCTGCCAGCAGGATTTCGCGCATCCTTACCCCCACCTGGCCCAGTCACATCGCGCTCCTAACGGACGCATGGGAAAAAAAACTCCGGAGGTGCAAATCTTGCACTTCCGCTAGTGCAAGATTTGATCCCTCTATGTAGCTTTCGCCCGCTTTCTTCACATGTCGTACCGTGGAATTCCCTAGCGGTCAAGTAGCATTCCGTGATCTCTGAAACCGTTCATTAGTACGATAAACACCAAAAGCCTCCGCGAGATTTGCACGTTTCCGTCCATATGGACGCCGATTAACGGGCGGCGCCCGGGACGGAACGCGTGGCGGGTAGTTGTGTTAGAAATCTCACATAATCCCGAATGCAGTGGTAAGTGCCCACACCGAGTTGGCTCCTGATCTGCCCTAGACACTGGCTAGACGAATGCGCAGCGGCCTGCCTCACAAAATTCTGATCATTGACGACGATCCCATGGATCGTGACTTGTATCGGCACTGCCTTCGGCAGTCTCCCGGGTGGCAATTCGAATTTGAAGAGGCAGGCTCTGTGGCAGCCGGCGTAGAAAAGGCTATGGCGTCGCGCCCGGATTGCATCTTGCTGGATTTCAACCTGCCCGACATGGATGGCATCGAGGCGATTCGCCGGATTGGCGGGGAACTCGGGGAGTTGCCGTCCGCGGTGATTATGCTAACGGCATTCGGGGGCGAGGAATTGGCCGTCAGGGCGATGAAGGCCGGGGCGATGGACTATCTGCCGAAGGAAAGTTTGGCGCCCGGAACTCTGGCTCGCGCCGTCATTGGCGCCATCGAGCGGCATCGGATGCTTCAGCAAATTGAGGAGCAGCGATCGGCTCTGGAGAATAGCGCGCGACGCTACCAAGTCCTGCTGGAAGCCATTCCCCAGATGGTCTGGACCACCAATGCGGAAGGCCGCATGGAATACGCGAACCGCCGCTGGCTGGAATATACCGGTCTGGCGGTGAAAGAAGCCGAACGCCTGGGATGGGAGCAGTTGCTGCTTTGGGACGATCGAGAGCGAACCTTGAGCGCCTGGAACTCCGCGGTGGCTTCGGGTTCCCCGTTTGAAATCGAACACCGCTTAAGGAGGGCATCGGACGGAAGCTATCGATGGCACCTCGTGCGGGCTGTCCCCGTACGGACCGGGGACGGGAGTATTACTAACTGGTTTGGCACGTGCACGGAAATCGAGGACCGAAAACAGTTGGAGAGAGCCATCCAGCAACGGCAAAAACTCGAAGGTATCGGGGCTTTGGCAGGCGGAGTCGCACACGACTTTAACAACCTGTTGATGTGCATCCTGGGCGGCGCCAGTTGTGCGATGGAACGTTTGCCGGAGTCCCATCCGGTCCAGAACCTAATGCGCGACGTGCTGCAGGCCGGCGAAGAGGCAGCGGAACTTACCCGTAAGATGCTCGCTTATGCGGGCAAAGGCAGCTTTTGTCTGGAACTTATCAATCTCGGGGAACTCACCTGTCAGATCTGCGAGGATCTGAGACCTTCCATTCCTTCAACCATTCGCCTCGCCTGCCACAGTGGGCGGGATGTTTCACCGATAGAAACGGACCGGGCGCAGATGCGCCAGGTGGTTGTGGACCTGGTAAAAAACGCAGTGGAAGCCATCGGGGCTGGCGTTCGAGGGATAGTCTCGGTGCACACGGCGGTGCTCGAAATCGATGGGCAGTCAGCTCTGGAAATCGAGTTCGCGCCGATGGCCCTGCCACCGGGGAAGTACGTCACTTTGGAAGTTCAGGACAACGGATGCGGGATGGACGAGGAGACCCAGGAGAGAATCTTCGACCCCTTCTTTACGACAAAGTTCATGGGCCGGGGCCTTGGCTTAGCGGCAGTAGACGGTTTTGTCCGGAGTCACAAGGGCCGCGTTCAAGTGGACAGTGCGCCAGGGAAGGGAACCAGGTTCCGCCTATTGCTGCCGGTAGCGCAGCAAGAAAGGACTGCAACCGCGTTCGCAGGTTGACAGGTTCCAGATGCAAGGGGAGACCACGATTGTGAGGAATGTTGGCACACAGCAGGCGCCAGATTTGCGCCCTCGAGTGATGGAGGATTGCTCGGTGCACCTCAATTCGGATTCCCTGCATGACCTGGCCAGCCCGATGAACCAGATGCGCACGATGGCGGATCTGTTTCTCAAGAAATACCAGGGCAAACTCGACGACGACGCCGAAGTCCTCTTACGGTTTCTGCAGAACTCTGCAGAACGCCTGGAAAATCTCCTGGCCGGATTGCGAACGTATATGCGCGTGGTCGGTACGCCGGGGACGTACTGCCGCGCGGAAGGCAATGCTCTCCTTGCCGGCGCCCTGGCGTCGATTCACGCTGCGGTCGACCAGGCCGCGGCCGTGGTGACTCACGAGCCGCTCCCCGAAGTGTATTGCGATCCCAGCCAGATCACCTGCGTGTTCGCGAACCTGATCGATAACGCAATCAAGTTCCGTAGCGAGCGCAAACCCGACATTTACGTTTCCGTCACCGCGGAAGAGAATTTCTGGCTTTTTTCCGTGCGTGATAATGGCATTGGCATTGACCCCAGGCACAGCGAACGGATCTTCTCGATCTTCAAGCGCATCCACAACACAACGTACCCCGGCGCAGGCGTGGGACTAGCCATCACGAGGCACGTGGTCGAACAGCATGGCGGCCGAATCTGGGTCGAGTCGAAGCTCGGCAGCGGCGCCACTTTTCACTTTACTCTGCCGGGCGGGAAGCATGCCTAGCCCGGCGCCGTGGGCGTTCATCCCGCGTCGTGAATCGAAGATCGCAAGAGGATGATAAGTGCCCAAACGAAAGACAACGATTCTAGTCGTGGACGGAGATGCGTTGCATCGTGAGTCAGTGCGCCGTTTACTTCGTGCGGAAGGTTATCGTATTTTGGACGCGACCGACTACCGGAACGCGATCAACGTCCACCATCAGCACCGTGGGCAAATCAGCCTGCTGCTGACCGCCGTCTCCCTCCCGGGGGGCAACGGGTACGAGTTGGCCAAGGCTTTGACCGCGGTCGAACCGAGTCTTCGAGTGCTCTTTGTGTCCGGACAAGCCGGAGCGAAACTCAGTCGATTCTACGGCATGCTCTGGGGAAGCCGGCACACCTTGACGCGACCGTTTAATCCCACCGAACTTGTTATTCGAGTCAAGCAGATACTGGAATCGGCCGCTCCCTTTTCTGCGGGGGCTTCCGTTTAGTCTCGCATTTGGGTCAAAATGGCAGGAGTGGAGAAGCGGAAAATGCCGGCTAAGATTCTGGTGGTCGATGACGACGACAATCAGAGATCCGACCTGGCCGAAATGGTGGCCTCCTTGGGCTTTCAGGTGGCAGTGGCGACCGGGGGAGCCGAAGCTCTGCAAAAGCTGGCATCCTTTCCCGCACGAGTGATCTTAACCGATCTGGTCATGCCGGGACTGGATGGAGTCGCCCTCCTGAAGGAACTGGCCGCGCGCGGCGACCGCACTCCCACCGTCGTTTTGACTGCTTTCGGCAGCATCGACCAGGCGATCTCGTTTGTCCACGATTTGAAGGCGTTCTGGTTCCTCGAAAAGCCGGTTCAGCCCGCAATCCTGCGCACCCTTCTAGAACGGGCCATTGAGCAGAGCTGTCTGGTGGAGGAAACCGAACGGTTAAGCCGGCAGCTCAGCTATCAGGGCGTCCTGGGCGATCTGGTTGGGAATTCGCCCCAGATGCAGGAGATCTTTTCTCTAATTCGCCAGGTCGCGCCCACTACAGCTTCGGTTTTGATTACGGGGGAAAGCGGGACGGGCAAAGAACTAGTCGCGCGCGCAATTCACGGGCTGAGCCCGCGGAGTGGCGGCCCGTTCGTGGCAGTGAATTGCGCGGCGCTGCCGGAAAGTCTTATGGAGAGCGAACTCTTCGGTCATGAAAGAGGCGCTTTCACCGGCGCCGTGGAGCGCAGAGCGGGGTGCTTCGAACAGGCTCAGAATGGGACCCTGCTGCTGGATGAAATCGCGGAGATGCCGCTGGCCACGCAAGCCAAACTGCTGCGCGTGATCGAGGAATCCAAAGTACGCCGCTTGGGCGGGACGTTTGATATCCCCGTGAGCGTGCGCGTGCTGGCGGCGACCAACCGCGCGCCGGAAAAGGCTATTCAGGACCACCATCTGCGGGAAGATCTGTATTATCGCCTGAACGTGTTTCATATCACCCTGCCGCCCCTTCGCGAGCGCAAACAGGACATACCGGCGATTGCAGTGGCTCTGATTCGAGACTTGAATCGCAAGCATGGCTGCCGCGTTACGCACCTGAGCCCCGAAGTGCTCCGGCAGTTCGATACCGGTTCCTGGCCCGGCAATGTGCGCGAGCTCCGAAATTTGCTGGAACGCGCGGCGATCCTGGCGGGCGAAGGAGAAATTCAGATGCAGCACTTACCGCGCACACTGTTGCCGCAGCCCGCAGTGGAGCAGAAGCCGGCGAGTGACGATGGAAGTCTGCAGATTCACCCAGGCGTCCCCATGAGTGAAGTGGAACAGGCGTATATCCAATTGGTATTGCGCCACACCAACAACAACAGACGGCGGGCGGCCGAGATTCTGGGCGTGTCTCTGCGGACACTGCACCACAGGTTACGCGCTTATGAAGCGTCCCTGAAGGTTGCTGCCCAAAGTAGAGGGGACTAGTAAACTATCCCGGTGATTTCAAAATCGCCGCGCGTCGGCATGAGTGCCGACGCAGCACGCTGAAGCGGCGCTGAAGCGTGCGCCACGATGTGGCGCGGACACTCGTGTCCGCCGTGCCAAGACTCATCTTGGCACGTGGTTTTGTAACGAAATAGCCGGGACGCCTAACTAGAGATTACTCGGCCGGTAGCGTGAAAAGAAACGTGGAGCCGCCTTCGGCATTTGATTCGGCCCAAATCTTTCCGCCATGCCCCTCGACGATGGCCCGGCAAATCGTGAGGCCCAACCCCGCGCCCGCGCCTTCCGCGCCGTTTAAGCGCGCGAACGGCGTGAAAATGCTTTCCAGATAGACGGATTCGATTCCGCGGCCGTTGTCGCGAACGGCAAAGACCCATCCGTCTGGCTGCTGCTCCGCACTAATGTGGACCTGAGGCGGTTCCTGGCCGCGATGCTCGATCGCGTTCCGCAGGAGAATATCGAATACTTGCATCAACCGATCCGGGTTCCCCAGAATGCGCGGCAAATTACCGTACGATACGCTGGCACCGGCATCACGTAAGGCCCTGTCCAGCTTTGCCAGCACAGCGCGCAGCAAAACGTCCATGCGCATGGATTGAAACCCTTCTCGCCCAATCTGTAGCGCCATCCCATAGCTGGTAAGCCCGTCCGCGAGCCGTTCGATTTTCGCCGCGCCCTCCACAATGAATCCGAGACGCTTTTGGAACTCCGCCGTCTCCTTGGTTAGACCGTCCCGAAGCAACAATTCTGCGCTCGAGCGGATCGAGCGCAGAGGCCCCCGCAAGTCATGGCAGGCGCGCCAGAGAATCTCGCTAACACCATCTGCGGCCTTTGGATGCTGCGGCACATCGTCTTCTTTCCGCGGAGACATGTTAAGAGAATACGCCACCGGCAAGGTTTTGGGGTAGGTGTGTCGACGAGAGTGTAAGAAGTGCGTACTCCATTACAGGGCCTCAATGTTTTCAAGTGAATGTCGCCTGGAAGTCCGTTTGCTTACCTCAGCGTTTCACGGTGACAACGTCACCAACCACTCCGATGAACGCGAACTTGCGAACATTTTTCGGTACCTGGCAGGAGCGGATCCGGGCGCTGCGGCACATTCCGTCGCTGCTGGAGATCGTCTGGCAATCGGGTCCCGGCGTCGTCGCTGGAGGAATGGCATGCCGTGTGGTTGCTGCCCTGGTGCCCTTCGCCATGCTGGCGGTTTCGAAAAGAATTCTCGATGCCATCCAATTGCACTCTTCCGGGCGGCCGCTGCCCGACCTTTTCTGGGTGCTGGTTGGCGGCGAATTTGCGCTCGCGGCTCTAGGCGCCGTTCTTTCCCGCGCGGTAGGATACTTCGACGCTTTGCTGGCTGACCAGTTCACCAGGTACACCAGCATCCGGGTGATGCAACACGCTTCGCGGCTGGACCTGGCTTCCTACGAAGACCCGGTTTTCTACGACAAGCTGGAGCGGGCCCGCGTGCAGGCCACCGATCGCGTCGCCATGATCCAGGCCATGGGCGCAGCGATCCAACAGTTAATTGCCGCGGCAACGCTCTCCGCTGCGGTCCTCTGGTTTGCGCCCTGGCTCCTGGTTCTTCTGATTCTGGCGGTAGTTCCTGCGTTTATTGGGGAAAGCCATTTCGCATTTCTGGGATACGCGCAGAACATCCGGCAGACTCCGGTCAAGCGGCAACTGGACTACCTAAGGACACTGGGCGCGAGCAAAGAATCGGCCAAGGAGCTGAAGCTGTTTGCGTTGAGCGACCATCTCTGCGGCGAGTATGCGCGGCTGTCCAACCAGATTTATGTCCAGAATATTCGCCTGGCGCGGCGTCGATTTTGGGCGGGCGGGTTGCTTTCGCTGGTCAGCACCGGCGGATACTACGGCGCTTATGCCTTCGTCATCTACCGCACGGTTACCGGGCAATATTCGTGGGGCACTCTGCAATTGTTGGCAGGCGCGATTGCGGGCGCCAGCACCAATATCCAAAACGTGTTTGCGACGTTTTCAAGCATCGCCGATCAATCGCTCTTCCTCACCGATCTGGCGGAGTTCTTACAAGTGGGTCCGAAGGTGCGCTCCAAGCCGGACGCGCTGCCCGCACCAAGGCCGATGCGCGACGGCTTGCGATTCGAAAAGGTGACCTTTGCTTATCCGGACACCGATCGTCTCGTCCTCGATGAACTGGACCTGCGAATCGAGCCGGGCGAGCGGATCGCGCTGATCGGTGAGAACGGCCAGGGTAAGACCACTTTGCTGAAGCTGCTGACGCGCCTTTACGACCCGAGTGCGGGACGCATTCTGCTGGATGGCATCGACCTGCGCGAGTACAGCATCGAAGATCTGCACAGCCAGATCGGCGTCATCTTTCAGGACTTCATGCGATATGAGATGACCGCCCGCATGAACATCGGCGTCGGCCGCATGAGCGCGGCGCACAACGGCGCAGTGCAGCAAGCCGCGCGCGAGAGCCTGGCCGATCAAGTGGTGGACAAGCTGCCCCACGGCTATGAGCAATTGTTAGGACGGCGTTTCGGGGGAGGCGTGGATCTCTCGGGCGGCGAGTGGCAGAAGATCGCGCTGGCCCGCGCCTATCTGCGCGATGCGCAATTGCTCATCCTGGACGAACCCACGGCATCTCTCGATGCCCGGTCTGAGTACGAAGTCTTTCGGCGCTTCGCGGAACTGACCGAGGGCAAAACCTCTCTTTTGATCTCACACCGGTTTTCAACCGTCCGCATGGCAGATCGGATTGTCGTCTTGGAAGACGGAAGAGTCGTGGAACAAGGCGATCATTCCGCGCTCATCGCTCGCGGCGGCCGGTATGCACAGATGTTTGAACTTCAGGCTTCGAGTTACCGATGATGGAACAACACGCAGTTCAAGAAATTGAGGCATACGGTTGGCAGGAGACTGCCGATCCGGATTTGCGTAGCCGGGCGGAGCGCTTCGCGCGGACAGTATGGCCGGTCACGCCCGGCGCACGAAAGACTCGTATTCCGAATCGCCGGCGGCGCCTGCAAACATTCATTCGAAAAGTTGCCGCCACGGCACTCGATGAGAATGCCAATTGCGTCTTGGACAATATCCGGCTGATCATGGCCTCCGAAAAGGAGGGGCGAGATTTCGCGCGCAAGCTTCACAAATATCCACAGGCCGTGGATGCGTCGGGCGTGGCCTGGCATCGTGTAACGTTGGTCGCGAGAGAGTATCTCGACGTTGTCCAGGATGTCACCGAAGAGACTTTGGAGGCGTTCGTCGAAGGGTTCCAGCGCGTGGCCACTCTGCACATGCGTGAGCTTTGGGGGTTGAAGCCCACCTTGCAACTGGAACTGATCGATCGACTGACGACAGCACCGCCGGCCAGCTGGCCGACACTCTTAAACGGCCTGCGCCGCCTCGCCGAGACGTTCTGGAGGGATCTTTTCGAAGCTACCAGCGAAGTGGAACGCGTACTCGCCGAGGATCCTGCCCAGGCGTACAGCCGCATGGATTTCGATAGCCGGGAGCGCTACCGGAAGGCCGTCGGCGAACTCGCCAAACACTGCCCGTCGAGCGAGGTCGAAGTAGCCCAAGCGGCGGTCACGCTCTGCCGTCAGGCGCAATCGGTTGCAGACAGCTCACGCGCCACCCGGCGGCGCATGCACGTTGGCTATTACCTGGCGGACAAGGGTGTGCCCCAATTGGAATCCGCAATTGAATACAGAGCCCCGATATGGGCTGTCCCTTCCCGGATGTTGCTCAGGCATCCGACCGGCTTCTATCTGGCATCGGTCGAATTGCTGACGCTGCTTTTGGCGTTCACGATGCTGTTGGGGCTCAATTCCCTGACGCCCATCTTTGCCGGGCTGGTGCTGCTGCTGCTTCCCGCCACCCAGGCTGCGGTGGCGTTCATCAACAGTCTGGTGGCTTTCCTCCTGAAGCCCCGCGCGCTCCCCAAGCTGGACTTATCTGACGCTATTCCCGATGACTGCGTAACCATGGTCGCGGTCCCCGCCCTCCTGCTCAATGAGGCGCAGGTGCACGATCTGGTGCTGGATCTGGAAATCCGTTTCCTTGCCAACCGCGATCCCAACCTGCATTTCGCCTTGCTCACAGACGCGCCCGATTCCGACCAGCGCGTAGACCAGCACGATGGCTTGGTGGACGTTTGCCGCCGTCTCGTCGAAGGCCTGAACCGCCGTTATGCCTCGGAAGGCCGTCCTCCGTTCTTCCTGCTGCATCGCCACGGCGCCTACAACGAGTCCGAAGGCTGCTGGATGGGCTGGGAACGTAAGCGAGGCAAGCTCCTGGATCTCAACCGGCTTTTGCGCGGCGGTCACGACGCATTTCCGGTGAAGGTGGGCGACACGTCGGTGCTGCCGCGCGTGCGTTATGTGATTACCTTGGACGCGGATACTCCGTTGCCTCGCGATTCTGCGGTGAGGCTCATCGGAGCGATTGCGCACCCGCTCAATCAGGCGGTGATCGATCCGCGCACCCGTATGGTTGTGGAAGGATACGGGATTCTTCAGCCGCGGATCGGAATCAGTATTCAATCCGCGGCTCGCAGCCGGTTGGCCCGCCTGTACTCCGGCCAGACCGGTTTCGATATCTACACGCGCGCCGTTTCCGACGTCTACCAGGATCTCTTCGGGGAAGGAATCTTCACTGGCAAGGGCATCTACGAAGTCGAAACGCTGTCGGAAGTCCTGGAGGATCGCTTTCCGGAAAACGCCTTACTCAGTCATGACTTGATCGAGGGCGCGTATGCGCGCGCCGCCCTGGTGAGCGATGTGGAGTTGATTGACGACTACCCATCGCACTTTAGCGGTTACTGCCGGCGCAAACACCGCTGGGTGCGCGGCGACTGGCAGATTCTCCGCTGGATTCTGGGGAGGGTGCCGGACGCCCAGGGCAGGATGATCCGCAATCCCATTTCCATGATCTCCCAATGGAAGATTGTGGATAATCTGCGACGCAGCCTCTTTGAGCCCAGTCTCCTCCTGCTTCTGCTGGGGGCCTGGCTATGCCTGCCGCAGTCTGCGCTGTATTGGACCCTGGCAGCCGTGGTCGTCCTTCTGATTCCCGCTCACGCCAATTTTGTATTTGCTTTACTGCGCGCGCCATGGGATAGCCGTGAGATAGTTCCCTGGGCCAGGAACACGGCGCGGGCGTTCGTGGAGGGCAACATCACGGCTTTGTTCAGCCTTGTTTTCCTGCTGCACCAGGCGTTGCTATCGATGGACGCGATTGTCCGTTCCTTGGGCCGGGTGTTTGTAACGCGGCGTAAACTCTTGGAGTGGGAAACGGCGGCCGAAGCCGAAACCGCAGTCCGGCCCGGAGCTACGGTGGACGTGTACCTGCGCTGGACACCCGTTTTGGCGATCGGGCTGGCGGTGGCCGTACGGCTGATTCGGCCCGCGGCTCTTCCGGTGGCGGCGCCGATTCTTGCCCTGTGGCTGGTCTCGCTCGGCGTCTCGGGATGGCTCAACCGCCGGCCTCGTACTGGCCGCTGCATTACAGTGCTCCACACGGACTGGCTCCGCAGGTTCTCCGTCATCAACAGCATGATGCCGAGGTCGGGACGCCATTGAGCGTGTTGAACGCCGTCATGAACGTCGCCGCGCCCGCATCGGCGGCAGCGCGGAAGGGCGGCAGATAGACCTGGCGGAGAAGCAGTTCGGGAATCCAGACGCTGTTATAGTCGCGGCCTCCCTCGGCCGCACCATACCCGGCATAATGCTTGGCACACGCGGCCACAGACGCCGGATTGCTGAGAGATTCCCCTTGAAAACCGTGCACCAGGGCAGCCGCCATGGCACTGGCGAGGTAGGGATCCTCACCCGCACTCTCGGCGATCCTGCCCCAGCGCGGGTCGCGCGCAATATCGAGCATCGGGGCGAAGGTCCAGTTCCGAATACGCATCCCAGCGGTACGGAAGAAAACCGCTCTCCGGAACCCATCCGTGGGACAGCATCTGGCCGCCGTTCAGCATCCAGTGCCAGTCCGCCCGATCGAGCAACTGGGACGCCAGCTTGCGGATCTCTTCGTCCTCCCAGTAGGCCTTGGTGTGGAGGACGCCGCAGAGAAGCCATGCCGAATCCACTGAGGACGCTTCACTTTTCCAAATGCGTTTGCCCGAGGCGGAATCCAGAAAGTGATAGAAGAAACCGTGCTCATGCTCCACCTGGTTGCACAAGAACTCGAGGGTTCTGCCCACACGCTCCTTGATCAGTGCCCGATCCAGGTAGCCGCGCCGATCGGCGATGCACAGGCCGCTCAGTCCAAACCCGGTGGCCGCGATGCTCGACGCTCCTGGCGCGTACGGCAGATCGACCACCGCCCGATCGAGGACGAGGCCGGTGGCCGGATCAGCCATTTCGTAAAAGTACAGGCAGGCGCGCCGCTCGATTTCATCGAGCAACTCATCACTGGCGCCTTGAGAGGTGGGCTCCACTGCCCTCACTCGGGGAACCACCGCTGCGGCCAAGCCTCCAATTGCCAGGGTCTGAAGAAAATTCCTGCGGGTCGTACTGCGGCTCAATCCAAAACTATTGTATCCGAAAGCCCCCGTTTCGGCCCCTCGACGCGACTTGGTGTCCATGACGATCATCTGTACCGATTCCAACAATTGCGACTCACTTGCTCCGAGTCGCTCCGAGCGGAGAGCGCCCAAGGGGGAGGTCCACAGTGCTGACTCGTCCCGAATTCTGTCTGATGCTTGCTACTGCTGTGACGCGCGCTGGACGGCCTGCGATGTCCATCCTGGAATATATCAAGGCTACTTGGAGCGAATTGACACGTTCCCATGAGAATTTGGCGACCATGGCTGTCGATCCGAAGATTCACCCTGCAGACGGGCGGTGGCCAGTATATGTTCCGGCTCATGAAGATCTCGCTCAGGTGGAAAAGCAACTGCGCGGCCAAATGAAAAGCTCAGACCTTCAAAAGGTGGATATCCGGCGACTTCCGGAAGACCCGAAACAGATTCGTGAGCAGGGCCTCCTGTACCTTCCCAAGCCCTATGTCGTGCCCGGCGGCCGCTTTAACGAAATGTATGGCTGGGACAGTTTTTTCATCCAGATGGGATTGATTCGCGACGGCCAAATCACCATGGCGCGAAACATGGCCGACAACTTCCTCTATGAAATACGAGGGTACGGCAAAATACTGAACGCGAACCGCACTTACTATCTGACGCGGTCGCAGCCTCCGTTTCTGACTCAGATGTTACTCGCAGTGTACGGCGTTCTACGGGACCGCAACTGGCTGGAGAGTTCCGTGGATGCGATTGAGAAATACTATAACTACTGGACCACTGAGCCCCACCTGACACCCGAGACTGGATTGTCGCGCTACTTCGATTTGGGAGAAGGACCGGCGCCTGAAGTAGTTTCTTCGGAGCTCGATCGGAAGGGCCTTACCGACTACGATCTGATCAAGCGGTTCTACCGCACTCACCACGTCTCTGATTACGACGTCACTCAATATTACGACGCGAGCACCGATCAACTGACGCCGCAATTCTATAAAGGCGATCGTTCAATGCGCGAATCGGGCTTCGATCCCTCGAATCGATTTGGTCCGTTCAGCGCTGATATCATCCACTATAACCCGGTCTGTCTGAATTCACTCCTCTACCTGATGGAAACCCAGACCGCCGAGATTCTGGACATCCTGGCACGTCACCAACCGGCTCAGGAGTGGCGGAACCGCGCGCAATCACGGGCCGAAAAGATCAACCGCTCGATGTGGGACGACACGCACGGGATGTACTTTGACTACGATTTCGTCCACAAACGTATGCGGCAGTATCCCTACCTGACCACTTTCTATCCGCTCTGAGCCGGAATCGCAAGCGCGGAGCAGGCCGCTCGGGTCGCCGGTAATCTGCCTCGGTTCGAATGTGCAGGCGGATTGCGGACCAGTACGTATCAAAGCGGTGACCAGTGGGATTCCCCGTTCGGCTGGGCGCCTTTGCAATGGATTGCGGTTCAAGCGCTGCGGCGCTACGGTTACCACACCGAGGCAGAAAGAATTTCGCAGCATTTTCTGTCGATGGTGCTCGATGAGTTCCTCCGGCATGGCGCCATCTTGGAGAAGTATGACGTGGTCCACCGCCGCGCGGATATCAACAAGGAAATCCAATTTGGCTATCGTACCAACGAAGCGGGATTTGGCTGGACCAATGCCGTATTCGCAGTCCTATTCGACAGCCTGCCTGCGCGTGAGCAGGCGCATATGCAGAAAGATGCTCGTAATCAGTGAGTTCTCTCACGATGGTGTCTCATTGGCGCTTTGGTTGCACCGATGGTTTCACGGAGGAACCTATAAAGATACTCAATGTTGTAGCGATCGCGCTTTTGACCTTCCTCGCAGTTCCCCGCCCGTCCCAAGAGAGAGGGCATGAACAACATGGCGGCGGGCATGGCTTTGTTGAAAGTCGTGTGTCATAGTTCCCCGGAAGCCCGCTAGCCGCCGAGGTTCTTCGCCGCAATCCATTGATTTCCGAAAGTATCCTGAATGACGGCTATGCGGTCGCCGAAGGGTTGGTCGGCAGGCGGCGCGATGGAGACGGCGCCGGCCGCCACGGCGCGATGGTACACGGCATCCACGTCGTCGGTGTACAGATAAAATCCGAACGGGCGCAGCCCTTCCTCGACCGCGTCGGCCATCTCGAGCAGCACTTCGCCGATGCGGACGAAAGCGTGCTCCACGCGGCCGCCTACTTCGTGGCGAGGCCCCACTTCTTCCGCACCGAAAGCGCGCTCCAGGAAATCTATGAGCACGGGTGCGTTCCGGGGAAGCAGGCCGGGCCTAACGTGTCTTCCATCCTCCGGGACATAGTTAGGTCCGAAGCGGGTAGCGATGTTCCAGTGGTTGCCGAAGGAGTCCGTCATGAATGCAGCCCGTTCGCCCCATGGCCGGTCGGCGGGCTCAAATCCCTGGTCGGCAGGCCCGACGACCGTGGCTCCCGCCTCGAGCGCGCGCTGGTACACGGCGTCGCAATCCTTCACATACACATGCAATGCGGCTGGCCGTTCCTGGCCGCGTACTGACTCGTCTCCCATGATGAGGAGATCGGAGTCGCCGATTTTAAGGGCGGCAACAAACCCGCCTCCGTGTCCGTGAGGATGCCGGGCCATCTCTTCAGCCCTGAAGGTATGCTTCAGGAACTCGATCAGTTTTTCTCCGTCTGCGACCGTGATGAAGGGAGTGACGGCGTGGATCACCGCGGGTCCGGCTGTAGTCGATCGAGACATGGGTACTCTCCTCTCAGATTCAGCGCCTAGTTCCGCGCCGAGGCGTTCCATAAAGCGGTCGTCGGGCAGATCTCGCAACTTGCCCGCGATATCCATCAAGGCTGCCAGTCCAGCATCGGCGGTCTCCGGCTGCGCGGCGCCGGCGAGCATGGCGGTAATGGCCTGGTCGAGTTGTTCGATGAGCGCGAGGTCAGCCATGGGCGCCCTCCATTTGAGCCCGCAGAGTTTCCATGGCGCGGAGCTGCAGTTGTTTCACCGCTCCCTCGCTCCGCCCCATTTCCTGGGCAATCTCACGGATGCTTTTCTGCTCCACAAAACGCATGCGAATCACGCGGCACTGTGCTTCCGGAAGCCGGTCCACCAGTTGGAACAGCATGGCGCTCTGCTCGATTTCGGCTGGCATGGTCGCAGCAGATTCCGGCGCGGGAATGCCGGCCTCCCGGCCCGAGCGCTTCCAGTGGTCGGCGAGGACGCGCGCGGCGATCCCCAGCAGCCAGGCGGCAAACGGCACGCCCCGCCACTCAAACTTCTGGATTCCGGCCAGAGCTTCGCGGAAGACGTCAGCCGTCAGATCCTCCGCCTGGTGGCGGTCGCCAACGCGGCAAACGACATAGGTATACACGCGATAGAAGTTCTGCCTGTACAAATCGGCAAAACGGGAAGGGTCGCGCTGGGCGGCCTCGACTTGCAGCCGGTCGTCATGCTGCTCGCTCATCACTGTTAGTTAGGCTGTTCTCGTTGACTTAATCCACCGGGCCGGCGGAAAAGTCACGGTGCGGGACGGTTTATTTTCCCGCGATGGCTGCCATCAGCCGGCACGCTGCGCGCAAAGTGCTGCACCACCTGACATCTGAGGTTATTCTCGCGCACTCCTTCTGAAAACAGCTGTGCCAAGCGGTTGGCGCCTCCTAGGCGCTCCGGCCCGAGCGGCGCTAAAATAGTGTTGACGATGGATCGTGTACCATCACAACCCGTCAAACATCCGGCCAATCTGATCCGGCCCGAATCGTTCGATTTCGATCGGCTGTTGAAGCACGTCGATCCCGGACCGGCAGAAGAATCCGAAGCCTTAGTACGTCGCATCTATGAGCAGCGCCGTATTGACGCCTCCTCCGAACACAACGGCAAGACTGGTCGTTGACACGGATGTTGCCAGCTTTGTTTTCAAGTGGCACCCTAATTTCGCCCCCTATTACGTCAGCATCATCCGTGGATCTGAGTTAGTTCTCTCGTTCATGACCGTGGGTGGTTCTGTCGGCTCCGCTTGTCACGACTAATCCATCGGACTTTCGCCACCTGGACAGCCTTGCGCGGTGGCAGACAGTTTTCAAGCACCGCTCCCTTTGGTCACGGCTCGGTAAGCGACGGCCGTTACTTCAACTGGTCTCAGGCGCCAGAGGATAACCCTTAACCGCTATTTCCCCGCGCGCTGCTTCCAATACGCCCAGGCACGCTCGTAGCCGTCTTGCGGCGCGGCTTTGCGGGCTTCTTCGGTCTCCAGGTACGTGACCTGGCCTCCCAGCAGCAACGCCTCCCGCTGCAGCCGCGCGTTCATATTCATGTAGTAGGCCCGGCCGACCACTACGTGGAGCGAAGGCGCCACCACCGCCGCCCCGTGGCCGCGCAGCAGTACAGTAGGCTTGTCCGCCAGAGTCTTGGCCAGCGCGCGGCCCAGGCTCGCGTCGCGGATCAGCATATCGGTCACTCCACCGGCATCGCGGATCTCGAACTTCGCTACTCCCTCACCTAGAAACGCGGCCATGTGATAGATGGGCAGCAGCGGCACGGAACTGGCGCTGAACGTGACCAGGTCGGGTGCGTGCGTGTGCACCACCGCCAACACGTCCGGCCTGGCCCGATAGATCTCACTGTGGATGAAGCGCTCGGTGTAGCCGGCCGTTTCACTTTTCACGATCGGATTGCTGTCCAGGTCGTACTCGATGATGTCTTTGGCCGTCACCAGTCCGGCGGCCATGTGGCGCGCAAGAAAGAAATGTTCGGGGTTCTGCGTGTCCCGCACGCTCACATGCCCGTAGGCATCGAGCACGCCTTCGTTGGAAAGGATGCGATTGGCGATCACCAGTTCATCGATCAGCGCACGATGGCTTGGTGAGGTTTTGGGCTCCGGCGCCGTCTGAGCGTGTAGACTGAGGGACGCTAGGGCTAACAAGAATACCCAATGGCACTTAGTTCCGACCGCCGGTCCGCGATCGGCCGCCTGGCCGGCCTGCTCGGGTTTCGAGCGGCTTCCAAGCGAAGAACGGGTCCGGGGGACCCGAGCGGACCGGGGGTCCGCCCTACCAATGTGCTCGGTCAAACCGATGACAGTCTTCACTTGGCCTCCTGATCGCTGGTCCAGGCATCGAATGCCGCGCGTGCGATTCGCGCGATAATCCCATCCCTGGTATCACTGTCGCGGGTGCTTCCTTTGATGTAAACGGCCACCGCGAGTTGGCCGGCCGCCTTCGGCAGAAAGATCACACCCACATCGTTGGTCGCCCCGTTTAAGCCCTTTTTCCGTATAACTGGTGCCGGTCTTATGCGCGACAACCGTCCCTGCCGGCAACAGCCCCTTCAGCCTGCCAGGGCCAGTTGTGGTCGACTTCAGAATCTCCACCAGCCGGGCAGTGCCAGGCTTCGATAGCAGCTCCCCTTTGAAGACGCGGGCCAGCAACTGCACCGTGGCATTGGGCGTGGCGGTATCCCGCGGGTCGGCGATCAAGCGCTGCAACCCTCGATAGCGCGTCTCCGGCGTGGTTTTCGCGATCAATTCGTGGAACAGGTCGCCAGTCCATTGTTCAACCGGCGGGCAATGCTCCACACCGCTGGTATCGAAGGTGATCTGCTCTTCGCTGCGATCGATTCGTATCCCGGTCACCCGCCACTTTCGAAACCGCGCAGCCAGGCCCGGAGCGCCGCCCCCGATGCGGAAAAGTGTTTCGACGGCAGTGTTATCGCTGTTCGCGACCATCAACTGCAGCAGCTCGCTCAGCGGAAATCGTGTCTGCTTCGGCCAGCGTTTCGCGACGTCGCTCACGCCCGGATACACATCCTGAGGTAGAACTTCGATGCTTTGATCGATACCGAGCTTGCCTTCGTCCACCATGGCAAGAACGTTCATGGCAATCGGGAGCTTGCAGACACTCGCCAATGGAAATACCTGCTCACCATTCAGATGGACGGTCTGTCCGGAAGGGAGATGCCATACCGCCGCACCCACCACCCCATCAGTCTCGCCGGCGACGTGCCGCCACTTGTCGTAAAGAGTGCCAGGGGAGCCAGCGGCGACACTGGCGGCACACAGGCTGAGCAGGCTTTGCCGTCGCGTGAGCTTCATCCGAACCCTTCCGCCCTACCCGGCAGTGACCGTGGCCGGACTGCTCCACCGCGCCGAAACTTTTTTAATGCGTTCGACCGCTTCCATCAGATTCTCCAGTGAGTTGGCATAGCTGAAGCGGATATAGCCCTCGCCATACTCGCCGAATCCGCCACCGTTGAGGCACGACACGCCGGCGTCATACAGCAACAGGTCGGCGAGTTCTTTCGAATGAATTCCCGTACCCGTCACGTTGGGGAAGGCATAGAACGCGCCACCCGGCAGCGCGCAGCGGAAGCCGGGGATTTCGTTGAGACCCTTGCAGAACGCATCGCGGCGCCGGCGGAATTCGGTTACCATGCGATCCACGGCGTCCTGCGGCCCTTCCAAGGCGGCGATCCCGGCCCGCTGCGTGAAACTGGCCGTGCAGGAGTTTGAGTTCACCATCAGCTTGTTGACGGCCGTCACCAGCCACTCCGGCATCACGCCGTACCCCATGCGCCAGCCCGTCATGGCGTAAGTTTTGGAAAATCCGTCGAGCAGAATAGTCTTCTCCAGCATCCCCGGAAATGCCGTGATGGATGTGGGAGGCTCGCCATCATAGTAAATGCGGGTATAGATTTCGTCGCTTAGTACCATGACGTCGCGGTCGCGCAGCATTTCGGCGATGGCCCGCAAATCGTCGCGCGGAATGACGCCGCCGGTGGGATTCTGGGGCGAGTTGAGAATCACCAGTTTGGTGCGGTCGGTCAGGCGGTCGCGGAACAGGTCGAGATCGAAGGAGAAACCGCGTTCCTCCACCAGTGGCATGGGCACGGGCTTGGCGCCCAGGAACCGGATCATCGATTCGTAAATGGGGAAGCCGGGATTAGGGTAGATGACCTCGTCGCCCTCTTCCAGCAAGGCAATTAGAGGGAAGTAGATGATGGGCTTGCCGCCCGGCACCACGCACACGTGTTGCGGGCCGACCTGGATGCCGCGGCTGTGGGAGATATACCGGGCGATGGCTTCGCGCAACTCGGGAAGTCCCTGAGTAGGGCCGTAATGGGTCCACCCTTCGTCGAGCGCGCGCTTGGCGGCTTCCACGATGTGTGCGGGGGTGGGGAAATCCGGCTCGCCGATTTCCAGATGGACGATGCTCTTGCCCTTGGCTTCCAGAGCGCGGGCTTTGACTAGTACGTCGAAGGCCGATTCGACTCCCAAACGGCTGATTCGTTCTGCTAGTTTCATAATTGGTCCGGTTATCAGCTTAACAAGCTCAGAGCGCGCTAAAATGGCCTCTGGCGGATCAGTACCGCTTTGGATTCCACGTTTTTCGGGTTCTTGCGTCATCTAGTTTAGGAACCCGTGAGAACTGCCGTATACAGCCCGATGAGCGAAGTCACCGAGCCCGGCCTGGAGCTTCTGGAACGCCAGAATCGCTTTGTTTCCGAGAATATACGGCGGATCTTCGCCCAGATCTACCGCATGGTCGGGAATGTGGCGGATGCCCAGGATTTGACGCAGGAAGCGTTCATCAAGGCCATTCAGCGGCAGGATCAGCTCAAAGACGAGCAAAAAGCCGCGCACTGGCTGTCCCGGATCGCCACTAATACGGCCATCGATTTCGTGCGCCGCAACGGGCGCGCCACCTTCGTCGAAATCGAAGATGCTCCCGAGGGGCATTTCGAAACCCCCGAACAGATTCTGCTGCGCAGCGAGCAGCGCAGTTACTTGCAGGAAGGGCTGCGCGTTTTGAGTGCGCGGGAGCGGGCGGCGCTGCTATTGCGGGACGTGGAAGGATTGCCGGCGGAAGAAGTGGCCAAGCGCATGGGTTGTTCCAAGGCCACGGTGCGGTCGCACATCGCGAACGCGCGCACGAAGTTTCGCCGGTATGTCGAGAAGAGGAAGCGGTAAGACGATGAAACATCCGAGCCAGGCGACATTGGCATTGCATGCGGGTGGCGACCTCGGGCCGTTTGCTCGCTGGCGCATCGACCGCCATCTGGCGGATTGCGACCAGTGCCGTGAAGAAGTCGCCGCCTTTGGCGACGTGCGGGAGATGATGCCGGAGCTGGGCGAGATGCCGGAAGTAGCATGGAGCCGGCTGGCGGCGGAGATGCAGGCGAATATCCGGTTAGGGCTGGAGGCCGGGGAATGCGTGCGTACCGGTGAGGCGCCCCTGCGGCGGTCTTTGTTTACGGGTGTGCGGGCGGCGGTGGCCCTGGCCAGCGTGGCGGCCCTGCTGGTGACCGGATTGATGATCGAGCGCCCCATGCCCCGGCCCAATTTGCGTAACGAAGGCATTGTGGTGCAGACCATTCCCAACGGCATCCAGGTGCGCGAAGGCGGGCAGGCGCTGCAACTGATGAATGCGGGCGCGCAGCAACAACATGTGACCTACTCGGTGGGCGCGCAAGGTTCCATGAGGGCTCGTTTCGTAGACCAGGAAACTGGCAACGTGACGTTCAATACGGTGTATGTCGAGGAATAGCTTTCGGCGATTTTCGATTTTGGGCTGCTTGAGCGTAGCGTGCCTGCTGGCACAAGACCTTCCGCTCGATTCGCCCAACGCCGTCAAGTTCAACCTGAAGGCCGATTCTCCGGTGGCGCTGCTTTCCGCGTCCATGGGGGAATCGCGCGCGACTCCTCGCGGCGCCGCGCTGGTGCTCGATCTGCACATGGCGCTGAGCCTGCGCAACACCACCGCCAGCCGCATACGAGGCGTGGTATTGCGAGTGGTCTCGCAAGAAGTGGCCGTGGGCGGTAAGGCATCGGTTTCGGTGCCGAGCCTGAACGTCGGACCGGGCGAAGCTTTTCCCATTCGCATCGACCTGCAGCTCATGCGGCCCACGCAAGTGGCCGGCGGACCGTTGGTCGAAGTGGATCTGGACGGAGTGCTATTCCAGGATTTCTCCTTCTATGGGCCGGACCGTTTGAACTCGCAGCGCTCGCTGACCGCCTGGGAGATGGAGGCGCAGCGCGACCGCGAGCATTTCAAGCACATACTGGCGCAGTTAGGACCGGAGGGCTTGCGGCAGGAGATGCTGGGCAGCCTGGCGCGCCAGGCCGAGAGACCGCAACTGGATGTACGGCTGGTGCGGCGGCGCGCGGTATCGGGCGTCGCGGTAAGCTCCGAGCACACTGCCCAATTCGCATTCCTGAAGTTCCCCGATTCGCCGGTGGAGCCGCTGGAAGGCTGGGCCGAACTGGCCGGCAATGAAGCGCACGCGCCGCGCATTGAGGTGCGCAACAACTCGGCGAAGACCGTGAAGTACGTGGAAGTGGCATGGCTGGTGAGCGACCAGAAAGGCCAGCAGTATGTGGCCGCGTCGCTGCCTGCCTCGAACCCGGGGCTGTATCTGCCTCCCGGCAAGACGGCCCGCGTGCTGCAGGATTCGGAGCTGCATTTCACGCGCAACGGTGAACCGGTGAATATCCGGCAGATGGCGGGATTTGTCAGCCAGGTGGAATTCGCCGACGGTAAGGTGTGGGTGCCGAACCGCCAGAGCCTGGAAAATGCCGCGCTGCTACGCGTGCTGGCTCCTTCCGCCGAGGAACAGCGCCTGTCCGATCTCTATCGCAAGAAGGGCCTGCAGCCGCTGGTGGACGAACTGAAGAAGTTCTGACGCTAGCCAAGAAAGACATTTTAGTGGACTGCGGGGAATTTTGAGACACGCTGTCAGTTAGACACGTACGGTCCGCTGAGAACTGCTCGACGGACCACTCTTTATCGTTGCACAATGGCTCTGGCCGGGAAAGCGGAGGCAG
>Ga0182024_10000276_pt1 | contig 129705 bp, 123 predicted proteins | sample P32metaG_FD_120480 | JGI IMG/M metagenome (GOLD analysis project Ga0182024, IMG submission 120480) | Permafrost microbial communities from Stordalen Mire, Sweden - P3-2 metaG (Illumina Assembly) | ecosystem: Environmental > Terrestrial > Soil > Wetlands > Permafrost | place: Sweden: Stordalen... | reverse complement strand
GCAGCGCGTGGGCGATTCGCTCGTCAGAGAAGCGAGATTTCTTCAAGGCGAACCCCTTTCAAGGGCGGTGATTCGCCGAAAAATCCTAGTTTACATCGGTCCGAGAAACCGGTTTACCGTCAGTATTGAAGTAACTACCGTAACGGTCAATCTCTCCTGCACCAATATCTAATGTGTCTCCTTGAATGTGATGCGCAACCTCTTTGATTCTTTTCTTAAGAAAGAAGCGACCGGGTCTAAATATGTACATAACGCAAGGTTTTTACTTGTAACAAAATCCCACTCTGGAAACAGGAACCTTGCGAGTAAGCGCTGCCCCCAAAGAGAGACTTTGTTCGTAAGGTTTTAGTTTTCAGGCGTGGTGTGGCTAGATTATACTCCCGCCGCAGTCTTTCGGCATCTCAGTGGATATTTAGCAAGAGCAGAAGCAGTTGCATCCAGGTCTTTTTTGGTAGGTTGGTGTTTGAGAACCGTTTCAATCTTGGTGACTCTTACCACAAGATTTTCTACCCCGTTTGGTTTCTTTTTTGCCATGTTAGAAGCTCAGGATGTATTTAAGAGGACTTGTCACTCTCGTGCGAAGGGATTTATTCACACCGAAGTGATAGCTGTAAGTAAAGTTGTCTTCCTCAAAATGTCTCTTGAGATTCTTCGGATGGATGAGAGTAAAATTCATACCGAGTACCTGTGTGGCTACTTGTTCAGTTTTGTGAGTACCCCCCAGAGAGCCTATATTGGCTATGAGATTCTTGGTAGGTGAGAGGCAGATGCCGTCGCGAGACATACATGCTAACGCCCACTGAGCATCCCAACTGTCTCCCACTTTCTTCTCATAGTTCAGGTCAAATTTGGCTTCAAATCTGTAATACGCGCTGAGGTTATGGAACATCTTTATAAAATTCCTATTCCCTTTTAAGGAGAGCCATTGGGACATTTTGTAATCGTACTGATTCCACGCCCTTCCCCACGTTGCCCATCCATGTATGAGAGGAATGAAAGAGGCGTAATAACTCTCTGGAATAATTGGAGCTTCATGCTCGTGGTAAAACGAAGTGCCTGAAATGTGCATGACCCTCTCATCATCTTTGTATCTTTCAAGTAATTCTTCTGCGAAAGGGAAGAAGGACGAATGAGCGACACAATCATCTTCTAGAATTATTGCTTTATCTACATGGTCAAAGACCCAAGTGATACCAGTAGAAGGACGCGCCCCACAATTTAGATTTACTTCTGAGTAGTTTTTATGTACCGTACAGGGCCAATCAATAGCATCCTCCACGATCTTGCGGGTAGCAATGCACAGAGGACGTTCCTCTTCTGTCCGTGGCCCGTCAGCGATTATGAAAAGTTCATTTGGTCTGGCTTGCCGTATTGATGCAAAGGAAAGAGCGGTTTCTTTCGGACGATTAAAAATGATGAAAGCTATGGGTGTTTTCATGTTAGAAGTCCCAATTCCAATAGAGGGGTGTGACAGGAGTTGCAACTGCAAGTTGTCGTATTGCTATTATATCGTCAACGACGCCGGGGCGCGATCCGGTTGGCGACGAGACGTGGATCTACGCGTTGCAAGAGTGGGTCCCGAGCGATTTGGAACGCCTTACCTACTTCGCTCTTCAGTACCATCACGTTGCTCGAGAGGTTGTCCGAGATTGGCTTCAGGGTCATGACAATCCCGAGACCCGCATTTACGCTATCGCCTTTCTGTATCGGCATGCTATTGAACTGAAGCTGAAGGCTCTTATTGCCAGCGATCCTGCATTTCGTAAACGCTCCGCAAAGTCGCAAGCTAAGGCTCTCACGGGGCACAATCTAAAGAAGTTGTGGAGTCGCCTTTCGAATCACTTACGGAAATATGAATTCGAAGCCGCTGAGATGAAGCTCGTTGGCCGAATTATCCTAGAGCTAGCGGTGCTTGATGACAGCTCAGATGGCTTTCGATATCCTTTCAGATACGAAGGCAATGCGCGCAGGGCAACGCTGCTGCCCGAACTGGCAAACAAGTCTGCGGATAACTTCGTGTGGGCGCTAGAAGCTGCGATGAATTGGCTAGATGCGGTCGAAGAGCAGCGTGATCAATATATGGAGTACCAGGCTGAGCTTGCGTAGACCACGCAGAGATCACGAATCTCGAACACGCCACGAGGCAGTTATAACTTTCGGCTCCCTTGTATAGATTGGATGCGCTTCCACAGGCGCTATTAACGGAAGGTGGCTATGGCCAAAGAGGAACCGGCAAAGCGCGTTGGCATTTGGATTCGCGTCTCGACTGAGGACCAAGTCAGAGGCGATAGTCCTGAGCATCACGAGCGGCGCGCCCGCGCATACGCCGAAGTGAAGGGCTGGGCGGTTGTCGAGGCATACCGCCTGGACGCCGTCTCCGGTAAGTCCGTCAGCGAGCATCCTGAAGCCAGGCGGATGCTTGAGGACATTAGCTCAGGCCACATCTCGGGCCTCATTTTCTCGAAGCTTGCGCGACTCGCGCGAAACACTAAGCAGTTGTTAGAGTTTGCGGAGTTCTTCCGCGAGCACAGCGCTGACCTCATCTCCTTGGCCGAATCGATCGACACGTCGACGCCGGCCGGCCGCCTTTTCTATACCATGATCGCGGCGATGGCCCAGTGGGAGCGCGAAGAGATCGCCGAACGCGTGGCAGCCTCGGTTCCCATCCGGGCAAAGATGGGCAAACCGCTGGGTGGTGCGGCGCCCTACGGCTACCAATGGAAAGACAGAAAGCTCATACCGGACGAAGCGGAGGCGCCGATCCGCAGGCTCATGTACGAGCTCTTCCTGCAGCACAAGCGGAAGAAGACCGTCGCCGGCATCCTCAACGAGAAGGGCTACCGGACGCGAAACGGCTCGAAGTTCTCAGACACCACGGTCGACCGACTGCTCCGGGACACTGCCGCCAAGGGCATCCGCCGAGCAAATTACACAAGGACCAGCGACAACGGAAAGGCCTGGACCCTGAAGCCCCAGAGCGAGTGGGTGCATCAGGAAGTGGAGGCCATCGTCTCAGAGGAGCTCTGGAGCGAATGCAACGCCTTTCTGGACGCGCAGCGCGAGAAGTTGAAGCGCACCACCAAACCCGCGGTCCATCTCTTCGCCGGGCTCACGCATTGCCAGTGCGGGACGAAGATGTACGTCCTTTCCAACAGCCCGAAATACACATGCCAGAAGTGCCGGAACAAGATTCCAAAGGACGATCTTGAGGCCGTCTTCATCGAGCAGATCAGGCACTTCTCGATTTCACCAGATGAAATCAGTTTGCATTTGGAACGAGCCAATAGCCAGATTGATTCCAAGGCCAAGCTTCTGAAAGTCCTCGAAGCCGAACGCGAAAAACTCCACGGCGAAATCGAAAAACTTCACGATCTTTATCAATCGGAAATGATCGACAAACACGGATTCGGCGCAAAATATCTTCCGTGGGCCGATCGATTCCGCCAGCTCGACGAAGAAATTCCAGCGGCTCAAGCCGAGCTCGACGCTATGAAGATCAGTCAACTTTCCGAAGAAGAAGTCTTTTTGGGGGCCAAGGACCTCTATGAGCGCTGGCCCCGGCTCCCGGCCGACGAGAAGCGCCGCATTATCGAGGCCATCACCGAGAAAATCATCATTGGTAATGATGAGGTTGAAATCAACCTCTACTATGCCCCTCAGGCTTCGCCTTCGGGGCATAGCAGCGGAAGCTCAAATAATTCAGGGGGAAGTCTCCCCCCTAGTAATGGGAAAGGAAACCGGAGCAAAAGCGCAACGAAACAACACGGATTCATCGAGGCGACGAGCGAGAAGCGCGCGGGGTAGGTGGCGGTTCTTGCAGCACGCCCGATCGTCACGATTCCCTGTTCGAGCGGTTGGCGCATGACCTCGAGCGCGCTTCGGCTGAACTCCGGCAATTCGTCTAGGAAAAGCACGCCGTGCTGCGCGAGCGAGATCTCGCCGGGCCGCGGCGTCGCACCGCCGCCGCAGAGCGCAATCTGACTGATCGTGTGATGTGGAGCGCGAAACGGGCGCGAGCCGACCATTCCGCATCCGTCGGCCAGCAGGCCGGCGACGCTGTAGATCTTCGTCACCTCGAGCGCCTCGTCGTTCGACATCGCCGGCAAGATCGACGGTAGTCGCCGCGCGAGCATCGTCTTACCGCAACCCGGCGGACCGACGAGCAGCACGTTGTGCCCCCCGGCAGCGGCGATCTCGAGCGCGCGCTTCGCGGTTTGTTGCCCGCGCACGTCGCCGAAGTCGCCAAGCGCTTCGGGTTGCGAATGAAACTCGGGCGCCGGTTCGCTGAAGCGAAACTTCGCGCCGTGTCCTTGAACGACGGCGACGGCGTCGAGGAGCGAGTCGAGCGCGAAGAGTTCTAACCCTTCGACCAGATTCGCTTCGCGCGCGTTGGCCCGCGGGGCGAGCAACTTCGTGAAGCCGGCGTTACGCGCGCCGATGACCATCGGCAGGATCCCGCGCACGCCGCGCAACCTTCCGTCGAGCGCGAGTTCGCCCAAGACCACGTAGCTCTGCAAAGCTAGCCGGTCGATCTGTTCGTCGATCGACAAGAGCGCGAGCGCCAGGGCGAGATCGAAGCCCGGGCCTTCCTTACGAATATCAGCCGGCGAAAGGTTGACGAGCAGTTTTCCCGCCGGGAAACGAAGGCCGGAATTGATGACCGCGGCGCGGACGCGTTCGCGTGCCTCGTTCAGGGCGCGATCGGGTAGCCCGATGATGGTAAATGCCGGCGTACCGGGCGCTGAATCGGCTTCGACCCCAACGATATAGCCGTCGATGCCGTGCATCGCGGCCGAATGAACAAGTGCGAGCAACGCGCGAGCGGGCCTCCCAGCGCTTATCGCGCCGGGGGACCGGCTTGGCAAGGGCCGGCCGCTCGCTCGCCCAAAGGCGCCTGTCCACAGCCTGCACAGGCGTGCTCGGCCCGAATGTGGATAACAAAGCACCGCGTCACACGCCATTCGATAACGGAGTCTTTTCGTGAGTGACCGCCATCCTGACACCCTCGCCGTCCATGCCGGGCGCCTCGAGGTCCCCTCGAATCAGCCGTCGAGCCCGCCGCTCTATCAAGCCTCGTCCTACGAGTTCGAAGACCTCGACGACGTTGCGGCGATCTATGCCGGCCGCAAGCCCGGGAAGATCTACGGCCGGTACGGCGGCCCGAACGCCGCGCAACTCGAGGCGGCGATCTCCGAACTCGAAGGCGCCGAGGCCGCCGTCGCGACTTCGGCGGGGATGTCGGCGATCGACGCGGCGCTTGCGACGACGCTCCTTGGCGGGGGCAACATCGTCGCAACCGGCGAGGCCTACGGCGGCACCTATTCGTTGCTCGAGAACGACTATCGAACGGCGGGCTTCGGCGTCCATTACGTCGATCAAACCGATCTTGGCGCCGTTGCGGCGGCCCTGGAGCAGCATCGCCCGAAGGTGCTCTACCTCGAAGCGCTGACCAACCCGCTGATGCATCTCGGCGATCTCCCGGCGCTCAGCGCGCTCGCGCACGAAGCGGGCGCGATCGTCGTCGTCGATGCGACCTTCGCGTCACCGGTCCTGATTCGGCCGCTCGACTACGGCGTCGATCTCGTCGCGCACAGTCTTGGAAAATACATCGGCGGACACGGCGACGTCGGCGGCGGGATCTTGTCGGGAGCGCGCGACCGGATCGAAAAGGTGCGTGCTTATCTCGCGCGGCGCGGCGGATTGATAGCGCACTTCGAAGCCTGGCTTTCGACGCGTGGCCTGCGGACGCTCGCATTGCGGATGGCGCGTCACTCGAGCAACGCGCGCTCGGTCGCGGCATTTCTTGGGCGCGAAGGGGCGGTTGCGCGCGTCCACCATCCCTCGCGCTCCGATCACCCGCAACACGATCTCGCCGCGCGACTCTATCCGCGCGGGACCGGCGGAATCGTCGCCTTCGATTTACAGGGCGGTGCGGAGGCCGTCGATCGTTTGTTGCGTGGGGTCGAGACGATCGCGATCGTGCATAGCCTGGGCGAGGTTGCGACGACGATCTCCTATCCCACCGTCAGCTCACATCGTATGCTTCCGGCCGAGACGCGGCGCGCGCTCGGCGTCAGCGACGGAACCGTGCGCATCTCCGTCGGCATCGAAGACCCCGACGACATCACGCGCGATTTGGCCCGCGCCTTCGCAGGGCTCGGCGCAGGCGTGCGCGCATGACCAAATGCATGCAGATTCGTGGGAGCGTCTTTCTCGCGTTGTCCGTCGCCGTCTGCGCGTGCAGCGGCAACTCCGGTTCGACGTCGAGCTCGAGCGGCGCGAGTGCCGCGCCGGGTTCGAGAGTCATTGGCGTCTCCATTCAAAATCGCGAAGCGCAGTTCTATCAGCAGATGGAAGCGGGCATGAGGTCGGAGGCTGCGAAATACGGTTACACGGTCGACGTCGTCGACGCAAGCCGCGACAACTCGAAGCAGCAGAGTCAGGTCGAGGATTTCATCGCCAAGAAGGTCGCGGCGATCGTGTTGACGCCGTACGACTCGCAAGCGATCGGCAGTGCGATCGTCGAAGCGAATAACGCCGGGATTCCGGTCTTCACCGCCGACATCGCGAGCACGTCGAAACAGGGGAAGGTCGTCGCGCATATCGCGAGCGACAACGTGCAAGGCGGCGCCCAGGCCGGCAAGCTGATGTGCGCGGCGGTCAAAGCCGGGCCGGTTGCGATCATCGACGAGCCCGAGGTGACGAGCGTCCAGGATCGCGTCAAAGGCTTCAAAGCCGCGCTAAGCGCCGGCTGCCCGAGCGTGACGATCGTCGCCGACATCGACGGCGGCGGGGAGCGCACGAAGGCGAGTTCGGTCATGGACGACATGCTGCAGTCACATCACGATCTCAAAGGCGTCTTCGGGATCAACGATGATTCGGCACTCGGGGCGACGAGGGCGATTGACGCCGCCGGCTTGACGGGAAAGGTCGCGGTCGTCGGATACGACGCGACGCCCGAGGCGCAGGCGGCGATCAAAGCCGGGACGATGTACGGCGACGCCATTCAGCATCCCGATCAGATCGGCAGCAAGACGATCGACGCTATCCACGACTATTTCAACGGGAAAGCGCCGCCTGCGAAGATCGCCGTTCCGGTCGGAACCTTCACCAAAGCCAACGCGAAATAAGAACGTGGGCGCGGGCGGACGAGCTCTCGCCTTGGCCGCGTCGTTCGGCGTCCTGTGCGGCGCAGCGGCGCCCGCCTCGAAAACGGACGACGTCGTTTCGGCGCAACTGGTGCGCTTTGCCGACAACCAGCTCGACGGGGAGTTCCTCGCCCAGCGCGATGCGCTGATCACCGCGTGCCCTTATGCACTTGGATCGTATTCGTTCATCGCGCTGTCGGGGATTCGCCGCATCTATCGAATCGCGAAACCTGATGACGAGCAGCGCGCCTCCGGCGTCACGGCGTCGAGTGAATTGACCGTACAGGTCAAGCGTGCGCGATACTATTGGGCCGCGGGAAAGGACTGGATTGTTGGGTCGGCCGCCCCGACTCTACACTACTATGCCGAGCGGCGCGACGGCCGTTGGAGTTTTCGCCCCGATCAGCACATCTGCGCTCGCGGCGAACCGCAACAAAAGCCGTTAGCGGCGGAGGTCCCGAAATGAGCGCGACGATCGTGGCGACGCCGCTGCTTCGGATGGATGGAATCGTCAAGACCTTCCCCGGCGTCCGCGCGCTCGACGGCGTCTCGCTCGAGGTCGTGTGCGGCGAGGTTCACGCGCTGGTCGGCGAAAACGGGGCCGGGAAGTCGACGCTGATGAAGATCCTCTCGGGCGCGCTGCGAGCCGACGGCGGCACGATCGCAATCGACGGTAGCATGGCGACGATCGACGGGCCGCGCGCAGCCGAGACGTACGGGATCGGAATGATCTATCAGGAGTTCAACCTCGTTCCCGATCTGACCGTCGTCGACAACATCTTGCTCGGCCACGAGCCGACGACGCGCGGGATCTTTCTCGACTACGCCGCGGCAGTGCGTGAAACGGTCGCGGTTCTGGCCGAACTCGGGATCGCGCTGCCGCTCGATCGGCGGGCGCGATACCTCTCGGTCGCCCAACAGCAGTTGGTGGAGATTTCAAAAGCGCTCGTGCGCAGGGCGCGTTTGATCGTCATGGACGAGCCGACCGCAGCGTTGACGGATCGCGAGATCGATGCGCTTTTCGCGCTGATCCGTCAGTTGAAAGCGCAGGGCGTGGCCTTTGTCTACATCTCGCACCGGCTCGAAGAGCTGCCCCGCATCGCCGATCGGATCACGGTAATTCGCGACGGTCGAACGATCGAGACGCGCGCCTCAGCCGAGATGCCGCAGGACGAATTGATCCGGTTGATGGTCGGTCGATCGCTCGATGCGCACTTCCCCGAGCTCCCCCCGGTGCCGGCCGATGCGCCGTTCGGGCTGCGGGTGCGCGCGTTGAGTTCGGCATTCGGCCCACGCGACGTTTCATTCGACGTGCGGGCCGGCGAGATCGTCGGTTTGGCCGGGCTCGTGGGCGCGGGGCGGACCGAGATCGTGCGCGCGATCGCGGGCGCCGACATTCCGCGCGCAGGCGAGATCGACGTCGACGGGCGTCGCATCGTCGTGCATGACCCTCATTCGGCGATCGAGGCGGGGATCGCGCTGATCACCGAAGATCGTAAGGCGCAAGGGCTCGTGCTCGGCATGAACGTTCGCGAGAACGTCACGCTCGCTCATCTCGACGCGTACGTCCGCGGTCCGTTCATCGATCGAAACGCCGAGACCGCCGTCACCGTTCGTGAGATCGCCGAGCTCGGGATCCGGACCCCAAGCACCGAGCAACTTGTTCGCAACCTCTCCGGCGGAACGCAGCAAAAGGTCGTTCTCGCCAAATGGTTGATCGGGAGCGCGAAGGTTTTTCTCTTCGACGAGCCGACGCGCGGGATCGATATCGGCGCGAAAGCCGAGATCTACGGGCTGATGATCGAACTCTTGAGGCACGGCGCCGCCATCGTGATGGTCTCGAGCGAGCTGCCGGAGGTCTTGGGGATGTCACATCGGATCCTCGTCATTCGGGACGGGCAGATCGCCGCCGAGTTCGCGCGTAGCGACGTGACGCCCGACAAGATCATCGCGGTCGCGACGGGTGTGGCGCGTGAATAACCCCGGGCGCACGCTCGCGATTCGAAGCGTTGCGATCGCGGTCGGCCTGGTCGTGGTCGTCGTCATCATCAACTTTTTCTCGCGCGGATCGTTCTTGACGGGGGAGAACCTCACTAACGTCCTCCGCCAGATCACCTACGTCACGATCGTCGCGGTCGGTCAAACGTTCGTCATCATCACCGCCGGGATCGATCTCTCCGTCGGCTCGCTCATTCAGTTGACCGGTGTCGTGATGGCGCAGTTCGCCAACGCGATGCCGTTCGACGGCTTCCCCCTGATCGTCGCCACGCTCGTCGTGGGCGTCGCCGTCGGCTGCAGCGCCGGGCTCATCAACGCGCTTCCGGTCGTGCGCCTCAACCTTCCGCCGTTCATCACGACCTTGGCGATGATGCTGATGGCGCGGGGGCTGGCGTTCAAGCTTTCGCACGGCCAACCGATCGCGCTGAACTCGAGCGCCTTCAACAACATCGGGATCGGCTTTCTGCTCGAGCAGCCGTTTCGCGCGCTGCACCTGCCTGGAATTCCGATCGCCGTTCTGTGGATGGCCGTGCTCGTCGCGCTCTTCGCCGTCCTTTTGATGCGAACGCCGTTCGGCCGCTACGTCTTCGCGATCGGCGGCAACGAAGAGGCCGCCCGGCTCGCCGGTATCAACGTGCGCGTCGTCAAGACGATGGTCTACGTCATCTCCGGAGGTTGTGCCGCTGTGGCGAGCTTGCTCCTCATGGCGCGCTTCGTCTCGGGTTCGCCGAACACCGGAGTCGGCATGGAACTGCAATCGATCGCCGCCGTAGTCGTGGGAGGAACGTCACTGATGGGCGGCCGCGGCAGCGTCGTCGCGACGTTCTTCGGCGCGCTCTTGATCGGGTTGCTCAACAACGTGATGAACCTGCTCAACATCGAGTCGTACACGCAGGACATCGTGCTCGGCGCGGTCATCCTGCTCGCCGTCATCGCGGACGAACTCAGGAAGCGCTTCTTGGCCCGCTAATACGTAATTGGTTCGGCGGGGCGCTTGCGCTCGGGCTGCGCCGGCGTCAAGATCCTGCCGCGCCGGCCCTGAACGCCGATCAGGACGTCGCAAGGTGCGTTGCCGGCGATCGCTTCGATGGCTCGGCCGAGCGGCGCACCGGTATAGCGGCCTTCGGTATAAGCGCCGAGTACGATCAGGTGCGCGTCGTATTGAGCGGCAACGTTGAGAACACCCTGGCTGACCGAGCGGGCGTTGATGATCTCGGTCTTGATCTCGACGCTCTTCTTGCGGGCGATCGCTTCGGCGGTCGCGAGGACGCCGAGCGCGTCGCGCTGCTCTTTCTCCATGACGGCGTCGGGTGGAAGCGTCAAGGGAACCTCGATGATGTAGACGGCCAGCAACTCGGCCCGCTCGCGCTGCGCGAGGCGCACGGCGAGCGCCATCATGTGTTCGGAGTGGATCTCCGCCGAGAAGACGATGACGACGCTCCCGATCAAGTCCACGACTTCCCGTTCCGCTACGCTCGCGGCGCGATCGGCGGTCGTGCTCGGCGGATGGAGCATCCAATACAGCGTCGATCCGATCGCGGCCACGACCGCAATGGCGATGAGGACGCCGGCGACGTGCGTTTGAACCTCGAAGTTCATCGCTGCGTCGGCCCTTTGGTCCGCGCCGCATACTCGCGGAAGCGAACGACTCCCAGGCCGATCAACGCGAGCCCAAGGACGTAGCCGGGTATGCCGTGCCAGTCCAGCCCTGCGCCCAGAAACATCCGCGCGACGACGACGATGCCGAGCACGATCATCACCGTCCCGGAGAAGAGGCGCGCGCGCGCGTAGCCGTCGCTGCGAACGAATTGCCTCACGGTTTCAGGCCCGCCTTCCCTGAAGCGCGACGCGCCTCGTCGGTCGCTTTGACGTTCGAGATGTACTCGTCCATCATTTCGAGTTCACCCGCATCGCGCAGAATCTGGACCTGTTGCGTACGCCACGCATGCGGCTTCGAACGGAAGACCGGCAGCCCTTTGCGGCGGCGATAGATCAGGTAGCCGATCAAACCGATCAGGATCCAGGACGGCCCCGCGATCCGCCCGATCAAGTGCGTGATCATCGTGAAGACCAAGATCGACGTGATGCCCAGGAATCCGATGACGGCCACGACCGGGAACTCGACGCGAACCCCTTTGTAGCGGAACGGGATGTTGAAGGGGATCTTGAAGCGCCGCGGGCTCTCGGGTTCGCGGAGCCGGAGCGCGATCAGCGCCACGAAGACGAACGAATAGCTCGTGGCGGCGCCGAACGCGTAGAGATCGCCCAGAAACGTTATTCCGTCCTCGCCGCGGAAAAGGTGGTCGTAGATCGCTTTGAACGAGTGCGAGAGGCTGGGAAGCGCCGCGAAAACGAGTTCGAGAATCGCGAAACCGCAGAAGACCGCGATCGAGACGGCCGGCGTGCGAAACTTCGGATGGACGCGCCGAAAGACGCTCGGCAAGAGCTGCGACTGGCTCATGGCGTAAGCGATCCGCGAACTTCCAAAGACGCCCGAGTTGCTCGAGATCAAGAGCAAGATCGCTCCCAGCAGCGGCACGTAGAGCGCGGCGAGCGCGCCGTAGTACGGAATGAGCGATGCCAGCACGCTGACGGCCGAGCCGTTATTTTCCTCGCTGCCTAGATAGTGCCACAACGCTTGCGCGTGGCCGTGCTCGTCGAGCGGGATCGGCGTCCACGGTTGCATGCCGAGCGCCAGGTTCGAGTAGGCGAGCGCGAAGATCAGGATCGTCAGGATGAGGCTGATCGACGTTCGCGGGATGACCGAGGCCGGGCGCTGCGTCTCCTGGGCGGCTTGCGAGATCGATTCCAAGCCGACGAACGAGATGATGGCGAGCGAAGTCCCGTTCATCAGGTTGAAGGTCGTCGGCCAGTTCATGCTCATCGTATGGACGAGAATCTCCGGCCGAAATGCGAACAGAAACCCAAAGAAGAGGATCGCCGTTTCGCTGACCACGTCGAGCCCCGAGACGATCTCGTTGAAGGCTGAGCTCTCGCGGACGCCGATCACGTTGAGGATCGCGAGCCCGGCAATGACGATGAAGACGACCGCAAAGTGCATCCAGGGATGCACGGTGAAGGCGATCGCCGGAAGCAGTTTGCTCAGGTAGTCGATGCAACTCCAAGCGAACAAGACGATGTCGATCGTAAAGTCGAGCAAGACGGCCCAGCCGGCGATGAATCCGAAGATGTCGCCGAGCCCGCGCAAGACGAAGTACTGCCCTCCTCCGGCGACCGGGTAGGCGGCGGCGAGTTCCGTGTACGCCAAACCGACGCAGACGTAGACGAGCCCCGCGAATAAAAACGCGACGTTCGAGGCGCCGGCGGCGGCACCGAGCACGAGACCGAGCCCGACGAAGATGTCTGCGCCGACGTCGGAGTAGCCCCACGCGAACGAGCCCCACGGCGTGACGGCACGGCGGAGCGATGGTTGATCGGCGGCAGGACCCTTGATCGTGCCGCTAGCGGCCATGGCGGCTGGGACGGATCACGCGAGGGGGGCGTTTCTGCGCCTTCGCCGTCGTGACCTCATGCGAACGCGCCGCGATGCAACACCGGCTTTCCCCGTTCCAGGGTGACGACGTCGAAGCGCACTTTCGTCGCCGCCGGCAAGAACTGAAGAAAATTTTCGGCGGAGGCGCGGATCCGCGCGCGTTTGCGTGCGTCGATCGCCGCCAGTGCCGATCCGAAACGTGTATTGCCGCGCACCTTAACCTCTACGAAGACGAGCGTCGCGCCGTCGCGCGCCAGGATATCGATCTCGCCGTCCGGCCCGCGGAGATTCCGTTTGAGGATGCGATAGCCGAGCGACTCGAGGAACGTCGCGGCGAGCGCCTCGCCGGCCCGTCCGGCGCTGGTGCTCACACCCGCGCGACGTCCAAATCGAAGAGTTCGAGCGCGTTCGCAACGCGGAGAAAGTGTCGGCGGTGATGCTCGCAGGGCCCGTGCTTCGTCAGCGCCTCGAGGTGTTGCGGCGTCGAATACCCTTTGTGCTCGGCAAACCCGTATTGCGGATAATGCCGGTCGAGTTCGACCAGCATGGCGTCGCGATGGACCTTCGCGATGATCGACGCTGCGGCGACCGTCGCGCATTTGGCGTCGCCCTTGATCACCGGCAACTGCTCGCCGGCAAAAGATCGAATCCGGACCGCGTCGGTCAGGAGAAATTGCGGCAATTGCGCGAGCGCGGCAAGGGCGCGCTCCATCGCGAGGATGCTCGCCCAATAGATGTTGATGCGCTCGATCTCCGCGACCGAAGCTTCGCCGAGCGCCCAGAAGATCACGCGTGATTTGATCTCCTCGGCCAGCTCCAATCGAACGCCGGCCCGCACTTTCTTCGAGTCGTCGAGTCCCTTGAGCATGATCGGACCGTCGACGACGACGCAGGCGGCGATAACGGGTCCCGCAAGCGGCCCGCGGCCGACCTCGTCGATGCCGCCGATCAGCCGAAAGCCGCGCTCGAGCGCCTCCCGTTCGAAGCGATGGAGCCGGACGAGGCGCCGGCGCTCGCGTTCGGCCGCGAGGCGGCGTTTGTGCGCCGCATCTTTTGTTTGGGGCGCGCTCATCCGGCGGGCTCTTCCAAGGTCATCCGTCCGAATCTTCCCTCGTTCCACTCCTTGATGTACGCTCGAGCGGCATTGTGCGTATCGAGCACGTTACCTCGGCGAACCAACCCGCGTGATTGCGCAAACGTTTCCAAATCGGGAAGCGCCTCCGGCCCGAGGCTCTGGTCGGCCCAGCGTTTGAGTTGCGCGACGATCTCCTCCGGGTCGAAGCGCGCTTGTGGAAGGGCGCCGACAAGGGCGAGCTTCCATTGTTCCTCCGGCGTCTCGATCTTCGGCGCGAGGATCCCGGCCGTGTCGAGCAGCTCGAGCGTGCGACCGATCCGAAACCACTGTGCGGCTCGCGTAACGCCGGCCCGGTTTTCGGTTCGCGCGACCTTCCGTCCGACGAGCGCGTTGATGACCGTCGACTTCCCGGCGTTCGGAACGCCGAGCACGATCGCCCGAGTGCTTCGCCGCACGGCGGCGAGTGCGGTCAACTCCGCTCGCAAGCGCGCCACGCCAACCGTCGATTTCGCGTCGACGGCGAGCGCCGGATGCCCGGTTTGACGGAAGCGTTCGACCCACGCCTCGGTCTTGACCGGATCGGCGAGATCGTCTCGGGTCAGAACGCGAAGCCGTGCCTTGCGTGCTGCGAGGCGCTCGAGCGCCGGGTTCGCGCCGGCTCGCGGCGTGCGCGCGTCGACGGCTTCGATTACGAGATCGACGACGCGCAGGTCGTCTGCGAGGCGACGCATCGCCTTCGCCATGTGGCCGGGATACCACTGAAGCGGCGGCGTCGTCATCGGAGGACGCCGAAGCGCCCGAGCGGCCAGATGCCGAACATCGCGCGCCCGATCAGGTCGCTCGCCGGAACGAAACCCCAACTGCGCGAGTCGTCGCTGTTCGCGCGATTGTCGCCGAGCACGTAGTATTCGCCGCTCGGGACGACGGCTGCGGCGGCGCTGCGCGCGTCGCGGAAGCGGACGTACGGTTCGCTCAGCGGGGTTCCGTTGAGGATCACGACGCCGCGTTCGATCGCGACGCGGTCTCCCGGGACGCCGATGATCCGCTTGAGGTAGACCTCGGGCGCTGAGCGCTCGTGGCGGAAGGCGACGATTTGGCCGCGCTGCGGCCTCGAGAAGCGATACGCCAGCGCATTGATGAGAACGTATTCGTCTTCAGCGATGCGCGGCTCCATCGAAAAGCCGCTAACCTGCCCCGGCCGCAAGCCCATGATCGCGAATACGATGAGAATGAGAAGCGCGAATTGACACGCGAGATTCGCCGCCGATTTCCATCGAATGCCTGGCGAGACCACGGAGTTGCACTTTCGCGAATACGCACGGCTATGTCCTAGCATCCTAGGGAGCCGGCGCGGGTGATTTATCTGAGGATGCGCGCTCGGTTCAGCGGCCAGAACAACAAAAAGGCGTGACCGGTGAAGCTCGCTTTTTTGCCCTTTTCCGAGCCGGCGAAAAACGTTCCGCCGGTCTGCGCAAAGCCCCAAATGTGCGAGTCCTCGGAGTTGTTCCGATTGTCCCCCATCATGAAGTAGCAGCCGGCGGGGATGCGATCGGACGCTTGCCACTTGCTGCGGGGCGGGATGTTCGCATACTGGGGATCGAGCGGCGTCCCGTCGACGTAGACGCCGTAGTTCTTGACCTCCAGCTCGTACGCCGGCTTCTGTTCGATGTACGGCTCGCGCAGCGCGACGCCGTTGCGGTAGACGATGCCGGCGTGGATCCGCAGCTGTTCGCCCGGGCTTCCGATCAAGCGCTTGATGAAGTCGTTGGTCGTCTGGATGGGCGGATCGAAGACGACGATGTCCTCGTCGTGCGGTTTTCCAAAACGATACTCGAACTCGTTGACGAGCAAGACGTCGTGGATCTGCAGGGTCGGTTCCATCGATCCGCTCGGGATGAAAAACGTCCGGACGACGAACGTGATAAGGAAGAGCGCGACCAGGCCCGCGACGATGAACGCGTCGAGATATTCCTTGATGACGACCGCCAAGGGCGGCGATGCCGCGGTCGTACTCGGCGCGCCTTCGGCCGAAACCGGCTGCTGCGAGCGCGTGCGTGCCGGATAGATCTGCAACCCGATGCGCGCTACGGCGAGAACGCAAATAAGGGCGAGGAGTTCGAGCGGCGTCATCGGGTTGCGCTAATGCGCGGCCTTTTTCTCCTCGATGCGCGCCGCCTTGCCGATCTTCTCGGAGAGATAGTACAGGCGGCTCCGCCGAACTTTCCCGCGCTTGGCGATTTCGATCCGCTCGACGCGCGGACTGTGGACGAGGAACGACTTCTCGACGCCGACACCGTGCGCGATGCGCCGCAGGGTGATCGACTCGTGCGTCCCTCCGCCCTTATGGACGATGACGACCCCTTCGAACATTTGGGTGCGTTCTTTGCCGCCCTCGACGATGCGCGAGTAGACCTTGACCGTGTCCCCCGGCCGGACGTCGGGGATGTCGGCCTTTAGCTGGTCGCGCTCGAGCGCATCGATGACGTTCATGGCTTTCCTTAGAGGGGCGCAGGGCAACCCGGCGATGATATCACGCCTCCGGCTCCCGCGGCAAATCGACTTCCGTCAGGTCGGGACGACGATTCGCGGTGCGGTCGCGAGCCTGCTGACGGCGCCACGCCGCGATCCGGGCGTGGTCGCCGGAGAGGAGGACCTCGGGGACGTCCTCGCCGCGAAAGCTCGCCGGCCGAGTGTAGGCCGGCGTGCCGAGGAACCCGGCGCTGAAGGATTCGCCGCTCAGCGAATCAGGGTTGAGCGCGCCGTCGAGGAGGCGGACCGTTGCGTCGAGGATCGCGAGCGCCGGAATCTCACCGCCGGTCAAGATGAAGTCTCCGAGCGAGATCTCTTCGGCGCCATAGAGGCTGATCAGCCGTTCGTCGATGCCCTCGTAGTGGCCGCAGATCAGGACTAGGCGATCGAGCGCCGCAAAGCGGTGCGCCGTTGCTTGCCGAAACGGTGCGCCCGCCGCCGACGTCACGACGATCGCTCGGCGCTCGCCGGACGGCGCAGCCCGTGCGATCGCGTCGAGCGTGCGCGCGATCGGCTCGGCCCGCAGGACCATCCCTGCTCCGCCGCCATACGGCCGGTCGTCGGCGCGCTCGCCGCCGCCAAGAACCTCGAGGAGGTTGTGGAGGCGGATGTCGACCAGACCGCGCTCCTGCGCGCGGCCGACAATCGAGAGACCGATCGCCGGCGCGAACATCTCGGGGAAGAGCGTGACGACCTCGACGTATAACATGGAAGACCGATGGATTCGCCATACGAACGCGGGCTCGCTGCGCTCGACGCCGGGCATTTACAAGAAGCGATCGCAGCCTTCGACGAAGCGCTCGCCGCGGCACCCGCGACGGCCCGGCGCGCCGAGGCCCACAACAAGCGCGGTGTCGTGCTCGTCGCGCTCGGCCGGCGCGACGAGGCGCTCGCCGACTTCTGCACGGCGCTGGATGCCGACGAGCGCTGCGCTCCCGCGCTCGTCAACGTCGGCAACTTGCTACTCGAAGACGGACACCTCCACGACGCGATCGACTATTACCAGGCGGCGCTTCGGGTCGACGAGCATAGCGCCGGGGCCCATCGCAACCTGGGGATCGCCTGCAAGCGCGCCGGCCGGCACGCCGACGCCGTGCGGCACCTGCGCGCCGCCGTTCGCTACGAGATTCGCGCGGCGCTTCCCGGGCGGCGCTAGGCCGGAGGGCTGCTGTGCGTCTCCGTGACGTGGGTAATCTCTTCGAGATATTCGAAGAGCTGCGGCAGCGTAATTTTCTCGAGCTCGCATGCCTCGCGCAAGCCGTCGCCCTCGTCGCCTTCGTCGCGAAGATAGCAGCGCGACTCGACGTCACCCGGCGATTCGCTCAAGAATGAAACGGCGAAGCCCTTGCCCATCGTTTCGTCGTAGATTCTCATCGCGGACGGGTTCAGGATTTCGATCGAATGGGTGGAATTGTGCGCGTCGAAAATGGTGATGGTCAAATAGTCGCGGTTCACGACCTCGATCGACCCGACGACGAAGGTATTCTTGGTCGAGAAGAACTCATGGCCGCGCTTGTTGCGCGAGGAGACCTCATAAAAGACCCGATGACGCACAAAACGACCCAGGATCTTACGCAGGGTCGAGATCGAGGCAAGGGTCTCCGTCCTGTTTCCGCGCGTGTAGATAATCTTCAAGCGATCGCCTGCCCGTGGCGAATCACGCCGCTCGGCATGATTGGACGCCAATCGTTGCACGGCCGGGGGGAGGAACCCTTTGCTCTCCCCGCTTGACATGCTCGTGATCGGCGGGGCGGCGCTGATCTTCTTCGGACCCGATCAGCTCCCGAGCGTGGCGCGGAAGGTCGGAGGCGTCGTCCGGGAGCTCCAGATGACCTCGCAGTCGTTCATCCGTGAGATGGAACGCGCCGCGGACGACGCCGAGGCGGCGCGGCGTCCGGTGCTCGATCCCGTCACGCCCGATCCCGTCGCCCCCGATCTCGTCGCCCCCGATTCCGACATGCCTGAATTGCCGCTGCTCGACTACAGGGCGACGGAAGCGACCGCAAACTCGGATGCTGCCGCGGTCGTGAAGCCGCAAACCGACGCGACGGCGGAAGCGAAGCCGAAGGAGGCTCGCTAAATATTGAAGCGCGAGCGCAGTTCGTTGATCCGGGTTTCGAGGAGCGCCCTGCCCTGCGCGTGTAACTTGTCGCGCTGCTCGTCGGGGAGCCGCGTATAGATCAGATATGCCGCGGCCGAAAGGATGCCGCCGACGACACCGGCGAGTAAGGTCCGGCTCGCCTCGTTGGAGTTAGTGGCCGGTTCGTCACGATTTGGGCCCGAACTCGGGGCATCATCGTTCATCGGCTTGTACATGTCGGTCATACGACCCATCCTTCGCTGTTACCAGGCCCTCTTACCCGTCATCGGCCGCTTCGGTAACGACCTTGACGTGGCGCGGGTGCTGCTTCGCGAGATACTCGACCGAGCGCGCCGCGGTTTCGACGATCGCGCGGACTCCGCGGTCCGAGCGCATCTCCTTGGGCCAGCGCAAGAGGAGGCGCCCTTTGTGGCGACGCGCCGTGGGCCGGACCCGAGCTACGTCCCGCAGTCCGACCCAGGCCGACTGCAAGACCGTCGAAACGGCAGCGCAGACGACGTCGTTGCCCGGCTCAGCCCAGCCGGCATGGCCGGTCGCCAAAAACGAAGACAGCCGCGAACGGCTGTCTCGACGGATCCGGACTTCGACCATCGCAGCCTTCTTTTTAGGGAAGTTCGATCTTGTCGATGCGGACCTCGGCGAAACGCTGACGGTGCCCGACGAGCTTGCGCACGCGCTTTTTCGGTTTGTACTTGAAGACGAGGATCTTCTTGTCTTTGGCTTGGCGAATAACCGTCCCGCGGACGAGCGCGCCTTCGACGAGGGGCCGTCCGACCGAAAGCTTTTTCCCGCCGGCGCTCGCAAGGATCACCCGGTCGAATGCGATCTCCGCGCCGACTTCGCGGTCGACGGCGTCGCACCGGATCGTGTCGCCCTCGCTGACGCGGTATTGCTTCCCGTCCGCCTCGATAATTGCGTACATGCCTGCGAGACTCTAGCACGGCCCCAAAAACCTGTCAAACGCTAAGGTTCCCTCGCGAAGTTGGGGGACAACTCCTACGCGGCGGCCTCCGTGAAAACCGGGCCGTCCTCGAGTTTGAGGGTGAGCGACTTCGCCGAGCCGCCGGCGGCGACGAACTCGTCGAGGTCGGTCGAATAAAGGCGATATCCCGCATCGATTAGGCGCGCGCGCAAGCGCGGTGAGAGGTTGTGGACCACGATCGTGTCGCCGAGTTCGACGGCGTTGCACGCGAGCATCATGGCGTCTTCGAGTGAGACTTCGATCAAGTAGTCGGGGCCGATCGTTCTTCGCAGAACGCGCTGGCCATATTGCGAGAACGCGTCGAGGTGGGCCATCACGTGGCCGCCGGGGAGCGGACAGAGCGCCATGTCGAGGTGCGTGAAGCGCGGATCGACGAGCAAGAGCGGGATCGTCGTTACGCCGAGCGTTTCGGCAAGTTGCGCGGCGGCTTCACGGTCGGTTCTCGCGCCATAGCCAACGTAGAGGATCGGCCGGCCGCGATCGAAGAGCGCATCGCGCGCTCCGGCGAATGACGTTTGCGACAAAGAAATCGTCGCAAAACCTTTTTCGACGAGCGTGACACGGTGGCAACGCCCGGCGTTGGGTTCACTGCGATCGAGTGTGCTCAGGACCGCGAGCTTGCCGCAGACTACGCCGGCGGACGCCGTGAACGTGAGGTTCGGGGAAGCGAGCTTCGGTTCGCTGCGCACGACCTCGACGTCGCCGGCGCAGGTCAGAATTTCGACGAAGCGCTCCCATTGGCGCATCATCGCTTCGGTTCCGATCGGCGGGGACACCATCAACCGCGTCGTCATGCATACAGCGTACCCCGTGACCGCACTGCTTGAAAACGTCCAAGAGTGACGTCCGGTAGGCTGTCGGCCGCGCCCGTTTGCGTCAAAGGTCGAGAAAACGCGACCGCGAGGGCCTTAACCTTCGACGAAGATGTCGTCGCCCTCGACTCGCACCACAAACGTCCCGACCGGCATCACTGCCGGCGGCGTCAGCGCGGCGCCGGTCGTCACGTCGAAAAATGCACCGTGACGCGGACACATGATGCGCGTCCCTTCGAGTTCGCCCTGATCGAGCGCTCCGCCGTCATGCGTGCAGAGATCCTCGATTCCGTAGACGTTCCCGCCCACGTTGCACAGCAACACCGCTTTGCCGGCGACGACGACGCGCTTGGTCGTTCCCGCCGGTACCTCCGAGAGTTTCGCGGCCGGTATGCTCATGGTTCGGTGTCCGCAAGGAGATGTCTCCTTAGCCGACCGCGCCTTCCATTTCGAGCTTAACGAGCCGGTTGAGTTCGACCGCGTATTCCATCGGGAGTTCCTTGACGAAGAAGTCGAAGAAACCGTTGACGATCATCGCCGTCGCGTCGGCCTCGGACAAACCGCGGCTCATCGCGTAGAAGAGCTGCTCTTCGCCGATCTTCGAAACGCTCGCTTCGTGTTCGACCGTCGAGCGCTGCTCGTTGATCTTCATCGTCGGCTTCGTGTCGCTCGACGATTTCTCGTCCATGATCAGCGCATCGCACTTGACGCGTGTTTTGGCGCCGACAGCGCCCGGGAAGATTTCGACGAGGCCGCGATACGTCGTCTTCCCGCCGTGCGCGCTAACCGACTTGTTCGTGACGACCGACGTCGTGTTCGGCGCGGCATGAATGATCTTCGCGCCCGCGTCTTGATGTTGCCCCTCGCCGGCAAAGGCCATCGAGAGGATCTCGCCGCGCGCGCCTTCGCCCATCAAATAGATCGAGGGATACTTCATCGTCAAGCGCGAGCCGATGTTGCCGTCGACCCATTCGACGGTCGCGTTCTTGTACGCGAGCGCCCGTTTGGTGACGAGGTTGAAAATGTTGCGGTACCAGTTTTGGATCGTCGTGTAGCGGATCGAGGCGCCTTCCATCGCGATCAGCTCGACGACCGCCGAGTGCAGCGATGCCGTCGAGAATTGCGGAGCGGTGCAGCCCTCGATGTAATGAACCTTCGAGCCCTTGTCGGCGATGATCAGCGTGCGCTCGAACTGGCCCATGTTTTCGGTGTTGATCCGGAAGTAGGCTTGCAGCGGCGACTTCACTTCAACGCCCGGTGGCACGTAGACGAAAGAGCCGCCCGACCATACGGCCGAGTTGAGCGCGGCGAACTTGTTGTCGGCGACCGGAATGACGGTGGCCAAGTATTTCTCGACGATCTCGGGATGTTCGCGCAGCGCGGTATCCATGTCGCAGAAGATCACGCCGTCTTTGGCGAGGTCCTCGCGAACCGAGTGGTACACGACCTCGGACTCGTACTGGGCCGACACGCCCGACAAGAACTTGCGTTCCGCTTCGGGGATGCCGAGCCGGTCGAACGTCCGCTTGATGTCGTCGGGAACGTCGTCCCATGAGCGTTCGGTGCCTTCGCTCGCCTTGACGAAGTAGCGAATGTCGTCGAAGTTGATCTCGTTCAGACGTTCCGTGTCGCCCCAGTCGGGCATCGGCTTGCTGCGGAACGTCTCGAGCGCCTTGAGCCGGAACGCGCGCATCCACGCCGGCTCGTTCTTCATCTCCGAGATGCGCTCGACGATCTCGCGCGTCAGGCCCTTGTCGGACTTGAATGCGTAGCCTGCCTCGGAATCGTGGAATCCGTGGCGGTAGTCCTCGACGAGGCTCTCGGGGGCGTTCAATTGTGTAGCCATCTTCGTCTAAGAGTACTCCGGAGGGGTGGCTAATTCAAGATTCTTAAGCGGAATCTTCGTTATTTATTTCCTGGCTCGCTTGCTCCCCTAGCAGAGATACCTGAGGGCGCCCCGCGTCGGCCGTTGGGGACCCGGCTCGCCGGACCGATTGGACTTTCGCGGCCATAACTCTTTACAAGGGGGGGGGTGGGGCGTATTATGGGACGCGATTAGGGGTTGAAGGCCCGAGCGAGTGCGTGAGCCGTGAAGGCGGCAAATGGGGGAAGGCACGCCCAACGTGCCATCGCGGCAAGACGTCCGCACGCCGACTGGTTCGGCGTGCCGGCAAGAGCTTGTCGATAGGTCGGGGACGCAAGTGCATCGCACGCGCCAGCCGACGAGCCTGGAGGTGGGATTTCCCAACCAACGTCAAGGAGACGAATTGGAAGAACGAGGGACTCACATCATTTGCGAGTTGTCGGACTGCGACGCTCGCATATTGACGGATCTCAAGCGTGTACGGTCGATCATGGTAGCGGCGGCGAAAGAAGCCAATGCTGAGATTCTCAAGGTGGCCTTCCACCGGTTCAACCCTCAGGGTGTATCGGGGGTCGTCGTCATCGCCGAGTCTCACCTGTCGATACATACCTGGCCGGAATCAGGCTACGCCGCCGTCGACTTTTACACATGCGGCGACCACACCGATCCCTGGCGCGCCTGCGAATACGCCGCGAAAGAGCTGGGCGCGCGCTCGATGCTGACCACCGAAGTCAAACGAGGGATCGCTTCGACCAACGGCCATTTCACGCACATCGTTCACGAGCGTGCCGGACAGGCGATGGCGAAGCGCTCCGCATAGGCATACGGCGGAGGCCCCGCGAAGCGCGGGACGCCGCAGACTCCGACGGCGCCGCTGCGCCCCTCCAAAGGAAACGCTCGATTTGCCACCATTGACCCTGCTGCGTCCAAAGAACCTGGGCGTGGCCCTAGCACTCGTCGCGCTCGCCTTGGCCGCTTGTTCCCATTCCGGCTCGACACCGAGCACTTCTGTTACCCCCACGCCCTCGCCGAATGCGTCGACGACGCCGGCCGGATGCGTCGAGGTCGCCGGCGGGGTCGCCTTCATCCCGGACGGCGGCAACGGTGGCGCTTTCCGCGGCGTGCAAGTGGTGCATTTCGAAGATACCAACACGAACTTGTGCGGCGTCTCTACCGTGCTGCAGGTGCCGTTCAACGGTCCGGTTGGACCGATGGGATTCGCCTCCGACGGATCGACGGGTCAGGTCGCGCTCTCGGGCAACGGTGCGGTGACGTTCACACAGATCGAGGACGTCTTCGGCGTCTTGAGCGCGTCGCTGATCCCGGCCGGCTCCGCGTATGACGTCACGCAAGTGCCGACCGCGGCTCCGAGTTCGTCGCCGACGCCGACGCCGAGCACGCCCGTGACGCTCAGCGACGTCAATTCGATTTCGATCCTCGGCTCGAGCTCGGCATCGGTCGGTTTGGTCGGCGGCATCGGTGCGGGAATCTTGGGAATGACCTCGCTCGCGAACGCGCCGCCGCAGTTCGGCGGGTTCATTCCGTTCCAAGGCGGATCGCCCGACCCGGGCAGCGGAAATCGTCCGATCGTACAGGTCGCACCGACTCCGAGCAGCGCGCTCGCGCGCGGTCCGAACGATCTGCTGTCGTTCTCCGTCGGGATCGTCGCGACGGGCTACCAATTTTCGATCGGGGCGGTCGACACGACGCTCGGGTACGGTTCCGCGCACAACCTGCGCGGCTCGGGCGCGATGGCGATCAGCCCCGCCGACTCGTCGCGCGCTTTGATCGCCGGCGCGCCGGGACCCGACGACGTCACGCTCATCACCGGACTGCCGACCGGAATCCTGAAATCCTCGACGATCACGTTGGGGTCGCGGCCGCATTCGGTTGCGATCTCGGTCGGCGGTACGATCGCGGTCGTCGGCGGCGACAACGGAATCTATGTTCTCCAAGGCGTGGACACGACGGCGATATCGCTCGTCGCAGCCTTCAAACCGAATCCCGCCGACGCCAACGCAAATGCGTTGAGCTTCACCGGCTGCGACGGGCGAACGTACCTGCTGACGAACGTGACCTCGGTCGGTTTCTCGACCGATCAACTCTATCTGGTCGCCGTCGGATCGCCGTCGGGCGAGATTTGCCCCAACGGTTACGACTCATCGCTCGTCGCCATCCAGTTCAATACCGCGTCGGGTGTCCCGCCGAGCCCGGCGCCCAATCCGAGTCCCTCGTCGAGTTCGACGCCCGGTCCGACACAATTCACGGCGAACGGTATCGTCACGCGGCCGATCGACACGGATTACGTTCTCGTTCGGTAAGTGCCTAAGACCGATCGTTGGCATTGGTACGTCGAGCGGTTCGGACCGGCCGAGTTTCATCATCACGCCGTAGAAGAGGTCTATTACGCCGGGCGGACGCCGTTCCAGGACGTTGCGGTCATTCGCACGGCGACGTTTGGGAAGATGCTCGTCATCGACGGCGATACGCAGAGTTCGCAAGCCGACGAGCGCATCTATCACGAGAGCTTGGTCCATCCGGCATTGGCGGCGCTCGCGGAGCGTCGCCGCGTCTTGGTCCTGGGCGGCGGCGAGGGCGCGACCTTGCGAGAGGTGCTGCGGCGTCCCGACGTCGAGCGTTGCACGATGGTCGACATCGACGGCGACGTCGTTGCGCTTTCCAAGCGCTACCTGCCCGAGTGGTCGGCCGGGGCGTTCGACGATCCTCGCGCGCACGTCGTCATCGGCGACGCGCTGACGTTCTTGAAGGAAGGCGGTGAGAAGTTCGGGGCGATCATCTCGGACCTGACCGAGCCGCTCGAGGATTCGCCCTCGAATCCTCTGTTTTGCGAGGCCGTCTTTCTCGACATCAAGCGGCGGCTCGACCCGGGTGGCGTCTACGTACTGCAAGCGAGCACGGCCGGCTTTCACAACATGCGGCTGCACGCGAAGATGGCGCGAACGCTGCGCAGGCACTATCGTTTCGTCCGCTCCTCGTACACGCACGTTCCGGCCTTTGACAACGACTGGGCGTTTCTGACCTGCAGCGACGCAGTCGACGTCGCCGCCTTGCCGCCGGAACGAATCGAGGAGTACGTCCGAGGGCTGCGCGGCGAGAGTTTCTTTTACGATGCCGAGACGCATCGGCGATTGTACAACCTTCCGCTCTACCTGCGGCGGGAACTCGAAAAGGACGGTGACGTGTTTTGAAGCCTACGATCGACGTCGCGCGTGCGATCCGCACTTGGGACAAATCGAAGGCGAACTTCGTTCAGACGCTCGATCTTCATCTCGAGCACGTCGAGCATGGGAAGGCGACGATGCGCATGCCGTTTCGCAGCCAGGTGATGAACGGTGCGGGCGCAATCCACGGAGGCGCGATCGTCAGCCTGTGCGACACCTGTTTCTGGGTCGCGATGGCATCGATCTACGGCGAGACGCAGCCGACCGCGACTGCTTCCTTGAGCTGCAGTTTTCTTCGACCCGCGCTGCCGCCGCACGACCTGCTGGCGCACGCGACGGTCCTTAAGGCCGGTAAGCGAATCGTTTACGGCGAAGTTCACGTCTACAGCGGCGAAAAACTCGTCGCCCACGCGACGCTCAGCTTCCTCAATACGGCGCGTCGCGAAGGCGAGCCGGAAGGGGCGCCCAGATTATCGTGAGCCTGCGGCGCAGCGCGCTCTACGACGAGCACGTCGCGCTCGGCGCGCGGCTCGTCCCCTTCGGCGGCTTCGAAATGCCGGTGCAGTACGAGGGGATTCTTCGCGAACACGACGCGGTTCGGCATCGCGCGGGGATGTTCGATCTCTCGCACATGGCGCAATTCGAACTCGAGGGCGAGGGTGTCGCGCAGTGGGCCGACTCTTTGACCGTCAATGCGGTCGCGTCGATGAAGCCGGATCAGGCACGCTACAACATCTTCACGAACGAGCGCGGCGGCTGCCGCGACGACGTCTTGTTCTACCGGCTTACGGATCGCTGGCTGCTCGTCGTGAACGCCTCGAACGCGACCAAAATCTGGGCCTACTTGAATGAGCGAAACGATCGCCGCGACGTGCATCTGGAGAATCTGCACGGAAAGCGTGCGTTGATCGCGGTGCAGGGGCCGAAGGCGGCCGACGTCGTCGCGCCGCTGTGCGATGTCGACGTTATCGGGACGCGCTACTATTACTGTACCGAGTGTCGCGTCGATGGCGCGCGGGCGATCGTCGCGCGCACGGGGTATACCGGCGAAGATGGTTTCGAGCTCTTCGTCGACGCCGGTGAGGCGGCGCGGCTCTGGCGCACGATCCTGAAGGCCGGTCACGCCGCCGGCCTCGAAGCCGCCGGGCTCGGCGCGCGCGACATGCTGCGTCTCGAAGCCGGGATGCCGCTCTACGGCTTCGAGTTGAGCGAGGACCTTTCGCCGCTCGCCGGCGGCCAAGGCTGGGCGGTCAAGATGAGCAAGCCCGATTTCCCCGGGAAGGCCGCCTTGGCGTCGCAGCTCGCAACCGATGACTACGATCGGATCGCCGGGATCATCCTCGACGGTCGGATCCCGGCGCGCAGCGGCTATCGCGTCTTCGCCGGCGACGCGTGCGTCGGCGAAGTGCGCAGCGCCTCGGTCGCTCCGTCGTGCGGCGGCCGCAACATCGCAACCGTCCTCGTTCCGAAGGAGTTTGCCGCGGTGGGGACTCAGCTCGATGTCGAGATTCGCGGGACGCGTCACGCCGCGCGGGTCGCGCAGCTTCCCTTTTACAAGCGCTCCAACTAAGGGGGATTTCATGGCCCAACCCGAGGGGCTGCTCTACAGCAAAGAACACGAGTGGCTCAAGCTCGACGGCGACGTCGCAACGGTCGGCATCACGGATTACGCGCAGAACTCCCTCGGAGACATCGTCTTCGTCGAACTGCCGCGCGTCGGTACCGAGATTCAGCAGCATGCGAGCATCGGCGTGATCGAGTCGGTCAAGTCGGTTTCCGATCTGTTCACGCCGATCGGCGGCGCGGTTATCGAGGTCAATCCGGCGCTTGAAGCCGATCCGGCCGTCGTCAATCGTTCGGCTTTCGGTGAAGGTTGGCTCTATAGAGTGCGCGTCAAAGACGCCGCACAGAAAAACGCACTGCTCTCTCCAGCCGAGTACGACGCGCTCATCGCCGAAGCCGGTTAGTGTACGCTCCGCACACCCGCGCCGACATCGAAGCGATGCTGGGCGCGATCGGGGTCTCGTCGCTCGAGGAGTTGCTGCGCGTCCCCGACGCGATCGCGTTCGCGCGTTCACTGGACGTCCCGGCGGCCTTGCCCGAGACCGATCTCTCTCTCGCGATCTCCGAATACGCGGCGCGTAACCGCGCCGCGACCGATTACGTCTCGTTCCTCGGCGCGGGCGCCTATCGGCATTACTGCCCGCCGGTCGTGATGGCGCTCGCGATGCGGGGTGAGTTCCTGACCGCGTACACGCCCTACCAGCCGGAAGTTTCGCAAGGGTATCTTCAAGCGATCTACGAGTGGCAGACGTACATCTGTCTTCTGACCGGGCTCGACGTTGCGAACGCTTCGGTCTACGACGGCGCGACGGCGCTCGCCGAAGCCGCGATCATGGCCGTCAACGCGACGGGCCGCCGCGCGATTCTGGTTTCGTCGGCAGTGCATCCGAATTATCGCGAGGTCTTGCGCACCTATGCGCGCGGCCTCGATCTGGATGTCGACGAGTTGCCGATCGCAACCGACGGGACGACCGACCTCGGGACGCTCGAAGCGCGGCTCGCCGACAAGCGATACGCCGCGGTCGCGCTGCAGTCACCGAACTTCTTCGGTTGCATCGACGTTCCGCCGGCGAAGGCGCGCGTGGCATTCGAGTCGACCGGCACCGTGCCGATTGCGGTGATCGCCGAAGCGCTGTCGCTTGCGGCTTTGAAGCCTCCGGCCGAGTGGGGCGCGCAGATCGCCGTCGGCGAGGCGCAATCGTTCGGCAACCCGCTCAACTTCGGCGGCCCGTACGTCGGCTTCATCGCGTGCACGAGCGAGCACGTCCGCCGGATCCCGGGCCGTCTGGTCGGCCGGACGCTCGACAACGCCGGCAACGTCGCCTACGTCTTGACGTTACAGGCGCGCGAGCAACACATCCGCCGCGAGAAAGCGACCTCGAACATCTGCACGAACCAAGCGCATTGCGCGCTGGTCGCGACGATCTATCTGGCGGCCCTCGGCGAGACCGGGCTACGCCGCGCCGCAGCGCTCAATCTCGAACGCGCCAATCGCATGGCGGAACGCGTCTCGGCGATCGCCGGATTCTCGCGCGTCTTCGCGGCGCCGGTTTTCAACGAGGTCGTCATCCGCGTGCCGGCCGGGACCTCGACCGAGCGCGTTCTCGCGGCGTTGCGCGACCGAAGGATTCTCGGCGGCCTTGAGATCGGCTGCTGGTATCCCGAACTTGGGGATTGCCTCCTGATGACGGCGACGGAGACGACGACCGATGCGGAAATCGATGCGCTCGTCGCGGCACTCGGCGAGATCGCCGGCGGACTCGATCTCGTTCGGATTCCCGAGCGTCGAGGCGGCCGATGAGCGATGTCCCATCGATCTTCGAATCGGGCCGGCCGGGGCGCGCGAATGCGTATTTTTCGAACGGCCACTCGCTTGAAGAGTTTTTGCCGAAGACCGTCATTCGCGACGAGTTGCCGTTGCCGGAGAACAGCGAGCTCGACGTCGTCCGCCATTTCACGCGCCTCGCACAGCGGACGTTCTCGATCGACTCCGGCTTCTATCCGCTCGGCTCGTGTACGATGAAATACAACCCGCGGATCAACGAGGCGATGGCGGCGCTCCCGGGATTCCGCGATCTGCACCCCTTTGCGCCGACCGACCTATGCCAGGGCGCGCTGGCCGCGACGTACGAGTTGCAGCGGCTGCTCTCGTCGATCTTCGGGATGGCGGAATTCTCGCTCAATCCCGCGGCGGGCGCACATGCCGAGCTCGCAGCGCTCTTGATCGCGAAGGCGTACTTTCGCGATCGCGGCGAGAATCGCGCGCGTACGACCGTCATAGTTCCCGACACGGCCCACGGCACGAATCCCGCGTCCGCCGCGATGGTCGGATACAAAGTCGTCTCGCTCAAGAGCGACGAGCGCGGACGCGTCGGCGTCGACGTCTTGAAGGCCGCGCTCGGGCCCGACACCGCGGTCTGCATGATGACCAATCCGAATACGCTCGGGTTGTTCGAAGATCACATCCTCGAGATCGCGGCGGCGGTGCACGCTGCCGGCGGCCTGATGTACTACGATGGGGCGAACGCAAATGCGTTGATGGGCAACACGCGGCCGGGCGACATGGGCTTCGACCTGATGCACCTCAACCTGCACAAGACGTTTTCGATTCCGCACGGCGGCGGTGGCGCCGGCGCCGGACCGATCGGAGTCGCCGAACCGTTCGTGAAGTATCTGCCGACGCCGATCGCAACGCGTGACGAACGGGGAACGTATCGGCTTGATTTCGACCGGCCCAAGTCGATCGGCCAGATGCGTTCGTTTTGGTCGAACTTTGCGCACGTCGTCCGCGCCTTGACCTACATCTACGCGAATGGGGCAGAGGGCTTGAAGAGGATCTCCGAGCTCGCCGTCTTGAACGCGAATTACCTGCGCGTGCACGTCAAGGAGTTCTTGGAGACGCCGTACGACGAGCCGTGCCGTCACGAGTTCGTCGCCTCGGCACAGAAGCTGAAGCGCGAGACCGGCGTGCGAGCGCTCGACATCGCGAAGGCGTTGCTCGATCGCGGCTATCACGCTCCGACGATCTATTTTCCGCTGCTCGTCCCCGAGTCTCTGATGATCGAGCCGACCGAAACGGAATCCAAGGAGACGCTCGACGGTTTCATCGTGGCGCTGCGCGAGATCGTCGAAACCGCGAAGACCGACCCGGAGGCGATCACCTCCGCGCCGGTGCGTACGGTCGTCGGTCGCGTCGACGAAACCCGCGCCGCCCGCCAACCCGACTTGCGTTGGAGACCAGCGTCGGGTTGAGCTTGACTTAACTGCGGTTGGGGCTTGGCGGGCTGGCGGGAGCGCGAAGCGGACGGCTGTAGCAGGCCACTGGTGAGGCGCCGTATTTCGAAAGTGAGTCGATCAGCGCGGCGCCGTAGGCCGCGTGATTGCCGAGATCGCGAAAGACGCCGATGTAGAACGCAGTGAGGCTTTGTGCATTCGCTCCGCTCGGCTCGATGAAGAGTTGCGGCGGCCCGCCGGAGGCGAGGAAGTACGTCTCGCCGTTGCCAACGACCAACTCCCAACCGACCGGCGTAACGACCTCGGGTTTTCCGCCCGACATCTTCACGGAGAAAATCGTGCGCTGATCGACGATGGTGCGATCGGGCCGAGCGCTCCCGCTTGGGATCGTCGGTTGGTCTTGCACCCAATCGCCGAGCGCGTAGCCGATCGCATACGTCCTGAAGTCGGTGCAATCGTCGCCGAGTTGCGCGCGTCCACCGGGCGAAGCGAACGCGGCCTGCGGAAGCATGAGGAGCGCGAGCAAGACGTAGGCGAGCGCGCAGCGAGTAATCGGTGAACGCGGTGTGTGCGAATCGAACGTCATTCTTGGCACCCTCTCCGGCGAGTCTGCCCGGCTGCTTCGCAGCTCGGTGCGAAGGGCCTCGCCTTCTTCCTAGGTAGCAGTTGCTATAACCGGGACTCGGGGGGTCCGATCGGCCCCGCGCTCGCCCCCTCCGGGGAAAGAGGAGGCTCCTGTGGCCCGCTTCCTTCTTGGGCCGGGTTGCTATGATATTAGAAAGGGCGCCCGGGAGACCGGGCGCATTTTCGACGGAAAGCGGCGATGCGGATCAAGCACGAACTCTCGGCCGGCGGGGTCGTCCTGCGCAGGAACGACGGGTCTTTGGACGCGCTCTTGATCGGGCGAGGAAGCCCGCGTGTCTGGTCGCTACCCAAAGGGCACGTCGAAGCCCGAGAGACCCACGAGATCGCGGCCCTGCGCGAAGTTCGCGAAGAGACCGGGTGCTGGGCCGAGATCATCACCAAACTCTCCGAGATCTCGTATTGGTTCTTCCTCAATCGGACCAAGCACAAGAAAGCGGTCCACTTCTATTTGATGCGCTATATCTCTGGCGATACGGCGAATCACGATCACGAAGTCGACGAAGCGGCTTGGTTCGAGGTGAAAGCCGCGAAGAAAGCGCTGAAGTACGTCAACGAGAAGCGCCTGCTCGACCTCGGGCTCGAGTACTTGAGCAACCTGGAGGGCGATCCGTACGAGCTGCGCCCAAGCGAAGAGCCGGCGGTCGCCGCCGAGGCCGCATTGGTTGAATCGGGTATGAGGGAATCGGCGACGCGTTGACCGAGGCCCATGTCGCGCTCGCGGCTGATGGGGCGACCGACGATCGCCGCCTTCACGTCTCGCTCGACATCTTCGACGGCCCGCTGGATTTGCTGCTGCATTTGGTGCGCGAGCGCGAACTCGATATCGCGACCGTGTCGCTGGCGACTGTAGCGCAGCAGTACTTCGATTACATCGCCGTCATGGATGCCCTCGACGTCGAACTCGCCGCCGAGTATCTGGTCATCGCGGCGACGCTGCTCTTCCTCAAGTCGCGCTCGCTCTTGCCGCCGGTCCCGGCGGAGTTTCAGAGCGATCTCGAGGATACGCCCGAAGAGGTCGAAGAGCGTCTGCGGCGCCGCCTCATCACCTATTCGAAATACAAAGGCGTCGCTGAACAACTGCGCGCTGACCAAGAAGAAGCGTCGGCCTATTCTTATCGCGAAGCCGGCGACCCGGGCGCTCCGCTCGTGCAACGCTATCGGATTCCGGCGCCGCGGCTCGCAGCGGCGCTGCTGACGGCTGTTCGCAATGCCAAACCGGAGAAGCGCTCGATCACTCGCGAGCGTTTCTCGATCGCGCGTCAAATGGAGTTCGTGATGCAACACGTGCGCGAGGCGGGGCGGGTCGAATTTGGCGGGCTTTGCCGCGGTCTTGATCTGGGCGGTGTCATCGCTACGTTCCTCGCGATCCTCGAATTGATCCGGCAGAGGCGCTTGAACTTCGAGCAAGAGGCAGCGGAAGACGAGCTCCATCTCTTCGTACCGAGGCTTGAGAGCTATGCAAGCTGAATTGATCGAAACCGGGACGCTCAAGAGCGCGCTTGAAGCGCTGCTATTCGTCGCCTCCGAGTCACTCTCGATCGACGCGCTTGTCAAGTTGACCGGAGGGTCGCATGTCGAGGTCGCCCAAGCGCTGCAGGCGCTGACCGAAGAATATGCGTCGCGCGGGATCGTCGTCCGCGAGATCGCCGGAGGCTATCGTTTCGCGAGCGCACCGGCCACGAGCCGGTTCGTCGAAGCGTATCTGCTCCCGGCCAAGACGAATCTTTCCGCGCCTGCGATGGAAACGCTCGCCATCATCGCGTACCTGCAACCGGTGACCAAGGGCGAAATCGAAGCGGTACGCGGCGTCAACGTCGATAGCGTCGTCTCTACCCTGCTCGATCGGCGCTTCATTCTGGAAGCCGGGCGACGGGAGACGGTCGGGCGGCCGCTCGAATACCGCACGACCCCCGAATTTCTCGAATCGTTCGGCTTGCGTTCGCTTGGCGAACTCCCGCCCGTCGATCTGGACGTCGAACTTGTCAAAGGAGAGCCACCGTTATCGTAAGCACGGGAGACGACCGCTTCGCGGCTATCTGGGCCCAAATCGAAGAGAATTCACAGACGATTGCGGAAGCGCGAGAATTGGTTCAACCGGGGGAACGTTTTGCCCTCACCGACGACCAGCGCACGGCGCTCGACGCGATAACGTCCGGACTCGAGCGTGGCGAGTTCGAGTTCTTGTTGAAGGCTCCGACGGGCTCTGGGAAGACCGAGGTGATGCTGCGGGTCGCGATCGCGGAGGCGTTACGCACGGGCGGCTACGTGTGTCTGGTTGCTCCGACGCGCGACCTCGTGCGGCAGGATTGCAATTATTTTCGCGACCGGCTGGAGGGAACGGAGCTTGCCGTCGGCGAGATTCACGGCGGCATCTCGCCCGGAGAGCGGCGCAAGATCATCGACGACCTGCGCAGCGGCAAGTTGCGGTTTCTCATCGGAAGCGCGATGCTGATCGCCAATGACGACCTTTGGAAGATATTGGATCGCAGCGCGTTGACGTTGATTGACGATGTAAACGCCTTCGACGAGCGCGAACACCTCAAACTCTTGGAAGATCTCGACTGTCCGCTGCTCTTCGCCTCGGCGACGCCGAACGAATTGCGGAATTTCCTCGAGCGGATCGGTGCGTTCCGGAACACCGTCTCGATGAAGGGAATGCCGTTCGACGTCCTGCCGACGAAGGTCCATGAGATCGAGGGCGTTTGGGGCGAGCCGCCGCCCGAGCAGCTCGGTCACGCGGGCGACCTGATTCGCGATCATCTTGCTCGCGGCTCGCGCATCTTCGTCATCGGCCGCACGCGTGGCGACGTGCCAAAGTTGGCGACCCGCCTCGAGGCGACGTACGGTATTCCGGTGCAGCAGTTGCGCGGCGACATGGTCGATAGCGCCGAGCATCGGGGCCGGCATCGCCGCCGCGGCATCACGTCTTATGGGTCCAGCACGCGCGTCGAAGAGATGCGCGCCTTCACCGCAAATGCCCCGTCGATTCTGGCCGCGACCAATCTCGTTGGTTCGGGCCTCGATATCCCGGCAGCCGATTTGATCGTCATCACCGACTCCGATGCCTTCGGCGAGAGCGAGATCGAGCAGTTGATCGGACGCGTCGGCCGTCGCGAGCATCCTTCGGACGCCGTGCTCATAAAGTCGACGACCTTCGAGAAGAACCCGTCGCGCGCGATGGGTGGAGGCCGCGCCAAGACCTTCATGCCGCGCGGGATGAGAGCCAACCAACTGCGCTTTAGGCGCTAAGTTAAGGGTTCCGACACTAGATGCGCTTCGGGTTGCACGTCCCGATTCAAAAGGGCTACGACCAGGCGGTCGATTATGCCGAGCGGCTCGGCTGCACCGCGATCCAAGTCTTTTCGAGCAATCCCAAGACCTATCGCGTCGCAGCGGCAGACCTCGCGGCGCTCGAACGCTTCCGCGACCGAAGGCGCGCGGCCGGACTCGATCCCGCAGCGATCCACACGTCGTATCTGATCAACCTCGCAAGCGAGGACCCGAAAATCGTTACCGGCTCCGTCGGGTTGCTCAAACACGATCTCGACGTTGCCGGGAAAAGCGGGATCGCCTACGTCAACACTCACCTCGGGTCGTACGGCACGCGTTCTCGTGCGGAGGGCTTCGCGCAGGTGGTGAGCGCGCTCGACGACGCGCTCGCATCGATTCCGGCCGGCGTCGTTCTGGTGATGGAAAACTCGGCCGGCGCCGGCCAGCTGTGCGGCGGGACGCTCGAAGAGCTCGGTGAGTTCGTTCGCGCGGTCGGTCATCCACAACTCGGCGTCTGTCTCGACACGGCCCATGCCTGGGCCGCCGGCTACGCGATCGACACGCAGGACGGCGTCGACCGTTTCGTCGCGAAGGCGGAAAGCGAGATCGGACTCGGGCGCCTGAAAATGTTCCACTTCAACGACACACAGATCCCGCTCGGCGGCCATCGCGACCGGCATTGGCACATCGGCGAAGGCAACATCGGTTTCGAAGGCTTTCGTGCGCTCGCGTCGCATCCCGAGCTCCGCGACAAGACCGCGATCCTCGAAACTCCCGGAGACGAGGTCGACGACGCGCGCAACATGCAGACGGTTCGCATGATCTTTGAAGGAGCCGCGAGGTAGACACGCTGCGGCGCGCCGCGGTCATCATCGGCTTCGTCGCGATCGTTGCCGGTGTTGCGGCGCGCTTCTGGGGGCTCGAGACGAAGGTGTTCTGGGTCGACGAAGCCTTTTCGTCGTTGCGCATCAGCGGCCACACCTACGCGCAGGTGACGGCGCTCTTTGACGGCCGCCTTCATGACGCCGCCGAGGTCGCGGCGCTTCAAGAGACGCCGCAGGGCTTGGCCGCGACCGTTTCCTCGATCGTCCGCGAAGAGCCGCAGCGCGGTCTCGCCTACTACGTCGGCGCGCTCTTTTGGAGCGACGTCTTCGGCGCCGGGATCGCGGCCGAACGCGCCTTCTCGGCGATGCTCGGGACGATCGGCATCGGCTTGGGTTTTCTGCTGGGCCGGCGCGCAACGCGCTCGCCGCTCGGGGGGCTCGTCCTCGCCGCACTGATCGCGCTCTCGCCGTTCCACATTCGGTATTCGCAGCAGGTCCGCGAGTACGTGCTGTTCGCCGATTGCGTCTTACTCGCCGGGTGGCTGCTCCTGCGAGCGCTCGAACGGCCGAATGCAACCCGCTGGTCGCTCTTCGCCGTCGCGTCGGTCTTCGGTCTCTGCGTCGAGCCATTATTCGGATTCGTGTTGCTCGCCGCGGCGGCCGTCGTAGCGTTCGAACGGCCGCTCGAGCGCGCGAAGCTCGCCGGCTTCGCGCTTGCGGCGACGGCGGCGCTCGTAAGTTTCATTCCGCTCGGCCTCCTCAATCTTCAGGCGACTGCGCGCACCGCCGTCGGCGTCTCGTGGGCCGGCACTCCGTATGCTCCCCAAGGCTACGTCACGAAATGGGTCTTCAATCTCGGCGCTACGTTCTTCGATGCGGAACTGGCCAGTCGATGGTGGGCGATCGCTCTGGTTCCGCTTTTGCTCCTGATGGCATACGCGATCGTTTTCGCCGTTCGCCGCGCGCGCGCCGGCGACCGCGCCTCGCGATTGGCGCTCGCGTTCTTGGGGTGCACGTCGCTTCCGTTCATCCTGGGCGACATCGTGAAGCACGCCCATTATGAAGCGGTGACGCGTTACCAAGTCGTCACCTGGATCGGGCTCGAGCTTGCCGTCGCGCTCGCGTTGACCGCCGCGCTGACGTCGAGCGACGCGCGCCTGCGCCTTGGGAGCACGGTCGCGTTTGCTGCGGTGCTCGGCTACGGCGCGATCTCGACGATCGTGAGCCGGCCGTACGAACTCTGGTGGGACAACAATCAGACGGTGGCGACGGCGTCGGTCGCAGCGGCGATCCCCTCGCATCCGACGCCGACGATCATCGCCCAGCGCGCGGTCGCGGTCGATCTTTTGGCGCTCGGCCGCTATCTCTATCGCGACGATCGCTTGTTCTTGGTCCGCAGCCGGCCGGTCGGACTCGATGCGAGGAGTGGGCCGTACTTTGCGTTCCTGCCGGATGCGTCGTTGCGAAGTGTGCTCGGCCGGCACGGAAAACTGGTCAACGCTTCTCCCGCGGTGCGCTCGATCGTTCCGCACCTCGCTCGCGAGTCGGGAGACCAGAGCGACCCGCAAAACGCGCTCTGGCGCTGGTATCCCTAGTGATCGCCCACTTCGATCTCGACGCGTTCTACGCGAGCGTAGCGCAACGCGACGATCCTTCGTTGCGCGGCAAGCCGCTTGCGGTCTCCGGCAGCAGCCGGCGCGCCGTCGTCCTGACCGCCTCGTACGAAGCGAGGCCCTACGGCGTCCGGTCGGCGATGCCGCTCTACCGCGCGCGCGATCTCTGCCCGGAGTTGATCGTCGTCGCGCCGAACTTCGCGCGTTATCGCGAAGTCTCGCGCGCGTGCTTTGCGATCTTTGAGGAAGGTGCGCAGGCGGTCGAGGGCCTCTCGCTCGACGAAGCGTTCGTCGCGGTCGATGTGCCCGACATCGAAACCGCCGCCGAGTACGCCCGCGGCGTGCGCGCGCGGATCCGGCGCGAACTAGGCGTGACTGCGAGCGCCGGCGTCGCGACGCAGAAAATGGTCGCGAAGATCGCCTGCGATGATGCGAAGCCCGATGGACTCAAGGTCGTGGCGCCGGGAAGCGAAGCGGGGTACCTCGCGCCGTTACCGATCGGGCGTCTTTGGGGGATCGGACCGAAGACGCAGGCGCGCCTAGCCGCAGAACGGATCACGACGATCGGTGAGTTCGCGGTTCTTTCGGACGAGCGCGTCGCCGCGCTCTTCGGCCGCTGGGGCAAAGAACTTCGCGAGCTCGCGCGTGGCAACGACAAGCGCCCGGTCGTCGCCGAGCGCGAGACCCGCTCGGTTTCGAGCGAGACGACCTTCGAGTTCGACGTCCGCGAGATCGCCGAACTGCGGCGCGTCGTCACGGAGCTGAGCGCCGACGTCGCCGAGCGGCTCGCTGCAAACCAATTGCGCGCAACGACGATCGGCGTCAAAGTGAAGTTGGACGACTTCTCGATCCTCGGGCGCCAAACGACGGTAGCACAGCCGACCAAGGACGTGCGCGTCATCGAAGCGGCTGCGAACCGCTGCTTGGAACGCGTCGAACTCGGTTCGCATGCGGTCCGCTTGCTCGGCGTCCGCGTCGCATCGCTCACCGAAGAGCTGACCGAGCAACTGTCGATCTTTGAGGGGAACGCTCAATGATCGTCGGCTTCATACGTGGTCGGCGCTCCAGACCGGATCCGAGCGCGCGTGGAGGGCGCCGTCGCGATTCGCACGCCACCAGTCGCGTCCGTCGGGCGAAAGCGGTGCGATCATGAAGATCGAGTCCTTGCGTGCGCGCACCGCGCCGCGCAGCAGCGCTTCGCGCGCGTGCGCCGGCGGCAGCCATGCTGCGACGCGCCGGAGATCGCCGGCGGCCGCACGCAGCAGCGCGGGCAAGCGCGTGCGCCCGTCGTCGCCGGCAAACGCGAAGTCGTCGATGACGAAGGTGTCTTCCCGCGTCACGCGCCGGCCGATGACGTAGGCGATGACGGTCCGCCCCTTGCGCACCTTCAAGTGTACGCGTTGGACCGAAGGCGGCGGCGCGCCCGACCACATGGCGCGCATCCAACTCCAGACGAGCGGCGTCCGCTTGAGGCTCCACGTCTGCGCGGAATCCAGCGCTTCGAAACAACGCCGAACGAGCGGCCAATCCGAGGCTTCGAGCTGTGTCGCGCCGGAGCGCGATCCGTCGAGCGCCGCCGCTCGCGCCGTCCACTGGCGCGACGGCAGCCGTACGAAACCGAGCTTCGCGTAGAAGAGCGGATGGATGTCGGAGAAGAGGAAGGCGAGATCTCGTCCCGCGCTGCGTTCGCGGTCGAGTGTCGCTCCGAGCATCGCGCTCGCATAGCCGCGCCCGCGATATGCCGGAGGTGTGAAGACGGCGCCGATCCCGGTGGCGTGCAGCTTCCGATCGCCCCAGCGCACGTCGCGATCGTAGAGTTTGCATGAGGCGACGAGCCGTCCGTCGTCGCGAAGGCCGACCGTGAACGGCCGCCGCCGCCCGTACGCCGAGTCGGCGACCTTGCGAAAATCTTCGGCGTAGCGCGTGAAATCGCGCTGCGCGCCCCACAGCGCGTGCGTCTCGGGCAAAACCTCGCGTACGTATTCGTCGGTCGCCACCGTTTTCAAGACCACGTGCGGGATGCTGCGGCGCGCGAGCCCGGCGTGCCTCTCCCCGGCGTCGTGAATCTAAACGAAGGTGAGTTGGTCGAAGGTCGAGCCGATGATCTGGCTCGAATCGCGGCCGAGCCACCGCTCGAGAACGGTCGAGTAGACCGAGCGGAAGTCGACGTTGAACTTGAGGTCGCCCTTGTCGAGATCGGTCAGCGAGGGATGGGTCCCGTAGAGGCCGCCTTTGACTTTACCGCCCAGGACGAACAACGGCATCGCCGTTCCGTGGTCGGTGCCGTTCGACGCATTCTGTTGCACGCGCCGGCCGAACTCGGAGAACGTCAGCGCGAGCGTGCGGTCGGAGTTCCCGTGCGCGGCGAGGTCTTGATAGAAGGCGAGCAGTCCGTTCGACATGTAGCCGAGCAAGCGGTCCTGCTGATTGCGCTGTCCGGCGTGCGTGTCGAACGATCCGATCGAAACGAAGATCACCCGCGTTCCGAGGTCCGAACCGATGATTTGGGCGGCGAGCGCGAGCTGTTGCGAAAACGGATCGCTCGGATAGGTAACGGCACGCTGATATGAGGCGATCTTCGCTCGCAGGAGATCGCCACCGTGCATCGCGGTGCGCGCCGTCTCTTCGATCAACCCGAGATAAGGCGACTGGCCCGGCTTTGCGCCGTCGTACAGCCGGCTCGCCGTCGTCTTCGACGCCGTGTCTTTTCCGACGTTGTACGCAAACGTATTGAGCGCGCCGACCGCGGAGACGTCGACGTGGAGCGAGATAAGCGCCGCCGGGACCGTATCGCCGAGGGACACGGCTGTAAAGAGGTTCGCGGTTTCCGAAGCCGGGGCGTTAGCCGGGACGGTTCGATCGAGATAGCGGCCGAGCCAGCCCGTCGTCACCGACCGATCGGGTGACGCCGTCTCCCAAATCTGCGTCGCCTCGAAGTGCGAACGATTGGGGTTGGGATATCCGACGCCCTGAACGATCGCCAGCCGCCCCTGTTTGTAGAGTTCGTTCATCCCGGCCATCACGGGGTTGAGGCCGATCCGGTCGTCGATCTTGAGCACCGCATTCTCGGCGATACCGATCGCGGGGCGGACGCGATGGTACGCGTCGTCGCCGTACGGCACGATCGTGTTCAACCCGTCGTTTCCCCCGCCCATCTGCACGACGACCAGCACGTTTCGCGGATCGAGCGTCGTGCCGAGCACGGGAAGCGGATCGGCGAGCGCGGCCTTTCCGAAAAACGACGGCATCGTTCCGCCGAGGACGGCGATTCCGAGCGAGCGAGAGATGAAGGCGCGGCGAGAAGGCATCAAGATTCTCCGGACGTTCAGTCCAGTTGGTTCGAAGGAAGGTTGAGAACGAGCGCGAGCACGCCGCGAACGCGTTCTTGGTAGTTCTCCGGTCCGAAGGGGACGGGGAGCGTCGCGTTCGTCGCGTTCAGATATCCCAGCAACGTCTTGCGGACGTCGCCGGTGACGTCGTCTTGAATCGCTCCGGCGAGGATCGTCTCCAGCACCTTGTGCGCGTCGAGGCTGCCGGCTTGGGTCACGATGACGTCCGGCACGAAAGCGGCGAACAGATCGGGATTCGGCGGCGGAGACTTCGGAGGCGCCGCCTTGACGACTCGGTTGACGAAGTTGAACCGCGCGAGCAACGTTGCGGTCGAAATCCAGGTCGGGCCGCCGTCCCAGCCCTTCACGCTCGGGGGCATGAGGACGTCTTGACCCATCCGCGCCAGCCAATACGGCACGTCGGGCGGCACGGCGCGCACGTCCATGTAGCGGAGCAATCCGACGGCGAACTCGACCGGGCTCTTCGGCAGCGCGCGATACGCGCGCGCGGAGTAGAAGACGTTCGAACGGAGCATCGTCCCGACCGTCTTGGCGAGATCGTAACCGGAGAGAGCATAGACTTGTGCGAGTCCTTCGATCAGTTCCGATTCAGGATCGGAATACACGAAGAACTCGAGGAGTTTGCGGGCGATGAAACGCTGGTGGATCGGCTGTTGGACGATGATGTCGACGACATCCTCACCGTTCCATGGCCCCGTGCGGCCGAGAAACGTTTTCATCCCCGCATCGTGCTGCGCTTCGCGATAGATGAAGGCCCCGTTCTTGTCGAGGCTCCAGCCGGTGAAGGCTCGCGCCGCCGCCTTGACGTCGTCTTCGGTGTAATTGCCGAGGCCCAGTGCGAAGAGCTCCATGATCTCGCGCGCGTAGTTCTCGTTAGGATGCGCGGCGACGTTGTAGCGGTTGTCGAGCCAGATCAACATCGCCGGATCCTTCGAAACCGCGAGCAGCAAGTTTCGAAAATTCCCGAGCGCGTTCGAGCGTAACAGATCGATCTGCCCGACCATGTAGTTCGCCGGAACCTTCTGCATGCTCGTCGCGAAGCGGCCATGCCAGAACAGCGTCATCTTCTCGACGAGCGGACGCTTGGTCCGCAGCATCCGGTCGAGCCACCACATCTTCGCCGTTTGGTTGCGTGTCTTCGGATCGTAGATTGCCGCGATATCGGGAAAAGCCGGGAAGTCGAGGTCGGGCTCGCTCGGATGCAAGAACGAGTCGATCGCGCCGTCGATGCCGAGCGAAACGAGCCGGTCGATCTCGGCGGCGTTCGGTCCGAAGCCTGCGCGGCGTGCCAGCTGCGCTGCCTGGCGCCTTCCGAAGGAGCCTCGGAAGCGCTCGAGCGCGGTTGTAACGTCGAGTTGGCCAGGCGGACGGAAGCCGACCTGGGGATCGGTCGAGGTGTCGAGTTTCAAATTCATCGGTTCACCGTAGGCTCATCTCACTAACGCCGGTCATTGTACGAACGTTCACTGTGCGACGAGCACGGCCTCGGGATCGTGTGCGCTCTCTCCAAATTCTCATTTGGATCACACCGTCGCCCTAACCGGCCTCCAAGACGACCTTGAGCTCTTCGAGCAATTCCGGCGCCGCGAGCCCGCGCGTCACGCGGCCTGAGGCGCTGACGTACAGCCGCTCGCGGGCGCGGGTCGCAGCACAGTAGAACGCGCGCCGCTCCTGCTGATTGAAGCGCTCGCGAAGTTTGAGTCGATATAAGGCGTAGGTGAACTTTGCGGTGCGCGCCGTTCGAGCGTCGTCGCCGACGTTTTCCTTTGGAATGATGCCGAGGCCCGGCGTGAAGAGAAACGCATCGGGGACGTAATAGGGCGGAAACGCGCCCGCTTGTGCGCCGACGACGAAGACGTGGTCATATTCGCGCCCCTTCGCGCCCTCGACGTCGAGAACGTGGACGGCGCGTGGGTCGCGAGGTTCGATGACGAGCAAGTCGGTGTCAGCGTCGGCGGCCACCTCGACATACCGCAGAAAATCCTCGAGATCGCCCAAGGGATTGCGTCGCTCGTAGGCGCTGATGCCTTCCAGCAGCCGTTCGACCATGCCGCGTTCGAAACGTCCGCGCGCGTCTTCGGGAGCGATGGCGGCGAAGACGGTCTCGTCGAAGATCGCGCGCGCGAGTTGCGAAAGCCCGAGGGTACGCTCCCATCTTTGCCAGCGAAGCAGCGCAGCCCGAAATGCGACGATGCGCGGCCGAGCCTCGTCGGAGAGTTGCGAATCAACGTCGCCGTGCGTGACGTTCCAGCCCAGACGAAGCTCGCGCCGGCGATCCCAGCGCGCGCGCGGCTCGTCCTCGGGGACTTCTGTCAAATCGAACAGCGGTTCTTGCGGGCCGGCCGGTTCGGCGCAGAGTTGCGCGATCGACGCGTCGGAAAGCGCGAGCCACGGTGCCTCGAGGTTCCGAAGGGTCCACGCGTGATGATAGGGATCGACCAACGCCCATAGTGCCGCGAGCGCGTCTTGCACCGCCGAAAAGTCGAATAGGCTGGCGGCGCCGCCGACGTCGGCCGGGACGCCGCGGACGAGCAACGCTTCAACCAGTCCGAGCCCGGTATGGAGATTGCGCATGACGACGGCGATCTGTTCCGGCGCGACGCCTTCGCGAATCAGCCGCGCCGCCTTCGCCGCGACGTAGCGCGCTTCGTCGTCCCGATCGACTGCGCGAAAAGCTTCGATGGCCGCCCCCGAACTCAGCGGCGCGGACGCAGGCGTCTTCGGATCGAGCAGCGCCGCGGCGACTTCGCGGATCGCAGCGCCGTCGCGGTGCGCTGCAGCGAGCTCGATCTTGCTCGGCGCTTCGTGTAGTAACGTGGCGCCGCGCGCGCCGGCGAACGTACGCGTCGCTTGGCGTTCGTCGCCGGCGAGCGTGACCCGCTCGAGCCGCGCGCCGTAGAGCGCGCGAAGAAAGGCGATCTCGCCGTCGATGAGGTCCTGCGCGTCGTCGACGAACGCGAAGTGCGGCGTTTCAAACGTGCCTCCAGCGCGTAACAGGAGGGTCGCTTCGTAGATCGCGTCCGTAGCGGTGAGGCAGCCTCGTTCGACCAGCGACTCGACGTACGACGCGTAAAGTCTGGCCAAGATCTTGGCGAGATCGAGTTCGCGTTCTCTCTGGCGTTCGAGTTCGGTCCGGTCGACGCGGAGCGAGTCGCGGTACTTCGCCGGCGTGTCGGTGATCAGCTTCGCATCGGCCAAGTTCGGCGGCTTGGCATAGAATTCGGTCGCGCCTTTCAGGCAGAGCCGGCGAAATTCTTCGGGAGAGATCAGCGCGCCGCGCAGCCGCCGGATCAGGCGAAAGGCCGCCGACGAGAATCTCTCCGGCGCGCGCAGCCCGGTGATCTCCGGGTCGATCTCAGCGCTGACGAACTCCGTCCAATCGAGCGAGAAGAGTTGCGCTCCGATCTCTTCAAAGATGTGTGCCGCGCGCACGTCGGGGATCAGTTCGACGTCCCGCCCCACGGAGAGCCCGCGCACGATCTCGAGCGCGACCTCGCCGAGGTCGCCGCCCCTCGAACTCGGCAGCGTTAACCAGACCGTACCCGCTTCTTTCGCGCGCTCGGCCCGTCGCCGCAGAGCCGCCGTCTTTCCGCTTCCGGCCGGACCGGTAACGGCCAGAAAGTCGTCGAGCGAATGTTCGAGGACGCGCACCTGTTCGTCGTCGAGCGCGATCATCTCAGGGGCTCTCCCTAGTTTCCGAAACGTGCTTCGCGGCGCAGCGGGCGTGAGCGACACGACTCGACGTAAGCGCAGAACGTGCAGGCGTCGGGGTCGTCGGTCACGCCGAAACGTTCGAGCGGCTCGTCGCTGAGGCGTCGCGCGAGTTCGATCATGCGAACCTTCGCGCGCTCGAGCTCGTCGATTCCGATCGTTCCCGTCGCCGCGCTGGAGCGGCGTGGGCCCGATACGGCGACCGGAACGACTTCCAACTCGATCGGCTCGATGTCGCGCAGCGCGTCCTTCAGCGGGACGAGTGCGAGTCGCGAGACGCGATCGCCCTGCGCCGTCCGCGCCCAGTAGTAAAACGGCAATTGGAAGTCGACGAAGCGCGCGATTTTTTCGCGATACTCCTCGGCACTGGTCGCAATGGAGCCCGTCTTGTAGTCGACGACCGTGACGTTCCCGGTCTCGTCGTCGCGATCGAGTCGATCGATGAAGCCCGTGAACGAGTAGCCGCTCATCTCGAGGGCGACCTCGGCTTCCTGATCGACGACCGTGAACGGATGGGCCCGCGCGCGTCCGATAAACCACGCGAGGTAGCGCCTTCCGGTCCTCCGCGCACGGCGCACTTGCAAGTCGTATTCGACGTTGGTCTCGAAGCCGGAGCGATAGCGTTCGAACGCGGTTTGAATCCAGCCGTCGAGCCGGCTCGCAAGCGTCTCCGGCGGCGCAGCATCGGCACGCGGGTACTCCCGATGGAACTGCTCGAGCGCCCAATGAAAGGCGCTGCCGTAGGCCGACGCCGAGGACCCTTTGTCCTCGACGGCCGCGCAGACATAGCGGTAATACCACTTGCGCTCGCACTCGGCGTACATTCCGAGCGACGAAGCGCTGAACGGCCGTTGCCGTCGCGCCACGGTCGACGGCATCTCGGAAGGATAGGGTCCGAGTGGTTGGCTTTGCAGAACCTCCACCGACTCGGTCTGGAAGGCATCGAGGCCAAACGCACGACGAATGTCCTCGCGCAGTTCGCCGTCGTTCGAACCGCCGGCACCGGCCGCGACGATCTCGTTCAAGGCGGCGACGAAACGGCGCGTGGTCGTCGCCGCATCGGGGCCGAGCGAGATCTTCCCGCCCGCGATCGTCTCGCGAAGGTCGCCATGTTCGCCGGCGACCGCGATCAGGGCGCGCGCGTCGGCGCGTGGAACGCCGGAATAGACCGACGAGACGAGGCGCCGCGCCGTCGAATCGGACGGCGACGCCGCGTAACACTGGGCGTCGTGTATAAAAGCTGCAAGGCGTGGCGCCGGCGCGGAGGCGTTCATGAAGTCTTTCGGGCGCTTCGTGGCCCGGAGCCCAAAGTCCAGCGCTTTTAGACGAAAGGGCTCTCCGCATGGCGAAGCCGCGCGAGGTGAAGATCGTCGTCGGGATCACGGGAGCGAGCGGCAGCGCCTATGGGTTCGCCGCGCTCGAGGCATTGCGCCGCGCCGACGCCGAGGTCCACTTGGTGATGACCGATACCGCGCAGCGAACGATCGAGCTCGAAACGAATCTGACGGCGCGTGATTTCACGAAGTTGGCCGACGTCGTCTACGAAGACCGCGACCTCGCGGCGGCGATCTCTTCGGGCTCCTTCCTCCACGAAGGGATGCTCGTCATACCATGTTCGATAAGAAGCGCTGCGGCGATCGCCTACTCGCTCAACTCGAATCTGCTCGTCCGCGCCGCCGACGTCTGCCTAAAGGAACGGCGCAAGCTGGTCCTCGTCGTTCGTGAGACGCCGCTGCATTTGGGGCATCTCCGCACGTTGACGCAACTCGCCGAGATCGGCGCGGTGATCCTTCCCCCGATGCCGGCGATGTACGCGCGGCCGCAAAGCGTCGACGAGATCGTCGCGCACACCGTTGGCAAGGCGCTCGATCAATTCGGGATCGAGCACAAGATGTTCACTCGCTGGAACTGAGCAGCCGCTCGGCGAGCACGACGTCGCTCGGCCGATCGACGTTGATCGCGATTTCGGGATAGCTGCAGATCGCCGCAGCCGCCTTCGCGCCGAGCAGGCGGCTCGCGCGCTTTTCGAGATCCGGTATGGGGAGCATGCCGAAAGCGTAACGCGCGACGACGTCCCAACCGAAGATCGAGGCCAAGCGCAGCGGATTCTTGCGAGCCGCGCCGAGCCGGTCGAGAAAGCGCTCCAACTTTGCGAAAGCCCGCGGCCGCAACGCGACGCAACCGCCGCCGCAATAGATTCCGTCGCGAAGACGGGCCCACGTGTGCGGAAACTGCGGAAAGCGCGCGAGGTGGACGCGGCGCTCGACACACGCGTACACGACGTCGGCACCGCTTGCTTCGGAGATGTCGATGAACTCGGCGACCGCCGCCGGCGATAATACCGGTAGGTCGGCCGTCGTCACCAGCACGAGCGCATCCGGGTCGAGGCCCTCGATGCCCGAGCGCAGGCTCTTGGTAATGCTCGGCCCGTCGCCGCGAACCTCGTCGGCAGCGGCGAGCGCGCCGTTATTCCGCGCCTCGGCCGGAGCGACGACGATGATCCTCCGAATGCGCGGCGTCGCGCGCAGCGGCGCGATCGTCCGCGCGACGAGCGCGGTTCCGGCGATCGGCAAGAACGCTTTGTTCGGCGCATCGGGGTGATCGTCGACGAGTTCGTCGGGCGGGCCGCCGGCCAGCACGACCGCTACTTCCATGCGTCGCCTTGCTCGAATGGCACGACGAAGATCCCATCGCAACTCGCGCGGTCGACGCGCGCGGCGGCGGCGCGCGCCGCCGTTTCGTCTTGGAGCAGAGCGAATAGACACGAGCCCGAACCCGACAAGAGTGCGCTCCCGGCGGCCGAGCGCAAGGCCGCGTCGGCGCGCGCGATTTCTCCAAATGCGTGCACGATCGGAATGTGAAAATCGTTCGTCAGATCGCGCTGCAACGCCGCGAAATCCTTACGCTGCAAGGCGTCGACCGCACGCAACGATGCGCTCTCGTTGCGCGGCCGAGACGGAACGGCGCCGCCTGCGCGCGCTTCGTCGAGCAAGCGATATGCCTCGGCCGTCGAGACCGCGGCGCGGGGCCGCACGACGACGACCCACCATGCCGGGAGCGCCCCGAGCGGCGTCACGCGCTCGCCCGTGCCTTCGACGAGTGCCGCGGTCCCAGTGAGAAAGAAGGGGACGTCCGAGCCGAGATCGCGCGCCGCGCGCAGCCAATCGTCGCAAGCCACCGCGCCGAGTTTCCCGCTCATCGCCGCGCGCAAGATCGCAGCGGCGTCGCTCGATCCTCCTCCGAGCCCGCCGCCTATCGGAATGTTCTTCGTCAAACGCACGTTCAAACCGGTTGCGCCTGCGGCGGCAAGCGCGCGCGAGACCAGATTCTCCACGCCGATCTCGTCCGGCGCCTCGACCACGAGCCCAGCCTCGTTACGTTCGAATTCGATGCGATCGACGAGGCCGATCGGAACCATCACGCTGCGAAGCGTGTGATATCCGTCGTCGCGACGGCCGAGGACTTCGAGGGTAAGGTTGATCTTGGCCGGGGCCAAGGCGACGCCCATTTAGACACCCTTCGGCATGGACGGCGCCCTGCGCTGCGAATTGAGGCTCCTTGGTATGAACCCGAGCTTCGACGCCCAGCGGAACGAGTTTTGCGCGTACGTCCTTTCCGAAGATGAAACCCCGTTCGGGCTGACGCTCGGGAACTTCAAGACGTACGCTTCGTCGACGCCTAAGGGCGGCGTGCGCGGGTTGTGGGACGCCAACACCGACCAGATCATCTTTGGGACGCATCAGATCGCATATCGCCTGCGCGACCGCGGCTACACGCTCTTTCCCCGCGAAATCAAGCGCGAGTTCACGTTCTTGCCGTACGCGCAGATCTCCGAGTTCGCCCTCGACGAACGCGTCCGTGTGACCGAGTGTTTCTACGTCCCGCACGGTCCTCGGCATGATCGCGCCGTCGCGTTCGTCGTCGACGTAACGCTGCACAATCAGGCGTCGGAAAGCGCGGAGATCGCGGTGTTCCCCTGGGCGCTCGTCGTCGGCCAGCGTTTCTACGGCGAACCCGAAAAGGAAGTCCACGCGTCCATCGTCTCAGACTACGTGCGCGTTCTGAACAAAGAGACCGGTGCGGTTCGGTGGTGGGGCGGGTCGCGAAAGCCGTACGCCGTCGTCGTCGGTTTGCGCGAGCAAGTGCTCCTGCAGGCGATGGCGCGCGGCGCGCTGCGAGAGGAGGGGAAGCTGGACGAAGTTACGCCGGCGCTCGCCGAATACGTCGCCGGCCGCATCTTCGGCGCGCTCGAATTCCGCGTAACCGTCGCTGCCGGGGCGCGCGAAACGATCCGGCTCGCGATCGTCCACGATCACAAGAGCGCCGAGGCCGCGCGCGCGACCTTCGATGATTTGCTTTTCGACCCGCGCGCTCTCCACGACACGCAACGTTATTACGGCAACGCGCTCGCCGACGCGCGATTGTTGACGCCGTCGCCGGTGATCTCGCGCGGCGTCGCTTGGGCGAAGTGCAACATGCTACGCATCATCAAGGAATATCCGCAAGGCTGGGGCTCGACGAACTCGCCGCCGTCGGACATCTTGGTCTCGCGCGACACATCGTGGTTCGTCCACGGTTTCGACTACTTCTTGCCCGGATTCAGCCGCGACGCAATCGAGGTCTTCAACCGTTTCCTCCAGCCGAACGGCCAAATCGTCGAATACGTGCGGGGCGTCAGCGGATTTTCCACCTCGTACGATCTGAACATCAACGACGATACGCCGCTGCACCTGATCGCAATCCTCCATCACTACAATGCAACGCTCGATCACGCGTGGGTGAGCGAACTCTTGCCGCTGATCGTCAAGGTCGCCGACTTCATCCTCTCGCAGCGCGATCAAAACGGCCTGGTCTACTGCAGCGCTAAGGGCGTCGACATGTACGGGATCACTTCGTGGCGCAACATAATTCCGCAGTACACGCTCGACGGTGCCGTCACCGAGATCAATGCGGAGGCCGTCTTCGCCCTCGAAGCGGCGGCGATGCTCTGCGCCGTCGCCGGCGACGGCGAGCATTGGTCGCTCTACGCGCGCGAGGCGGCGACGATGCGCGAGAAGATGATGGCCCACCTCTTCAATGCCGACACCGGCGCCTTCGTCCTCAACTACGACAAAGACGGAAACTACCAAGACAATTTCACCTCGGACGAAGTCTTTCCGGTGCTCTTCAACATTGCGGGGGCCGCCGAACGACGGAAGATTCTCGAGCGGCTCTCGGAATCGGACTTCGTCACCCCGGTGGGCTTGCGCACGATCTCGCTCGCCGACTCATGGTACTTTCCGTCGCACGGCTTCGGTTTGCTAGGGGGAGTTTGGCCCGACCTCACGCTCTGGTTTGCGACGGCACTCGCGCGTAACGGTTTTGCCGAGCGCGCCGTGCACTGGCTCGAAGCGATCTACGCTGCGATGGAGGGCGGGACCGCGCGCAACACGGTTCCCGGGCAGTTCGCCGAGTGGTTCGACGGCGGATCGTTGACCAATCGCGGCATGTACATGTCGCCGTGGACGAGCGCGAAATACCTGTGGGCCGTCGCCGAGACCGTCTGCGGTCTCGACGGTTATCGGACGAGCGGCCGTCCCCATCTCTCGCCGCTGATCCCGCCCGAATGGAATTGGACGGCGGCGGTGCGCGTGCACTGGGGTGCCGAACGCTGCACCTACGTCATCGATGCGAAGCGCCGGCTCATTTTCGGCGACATGCGAGAAGCTTCGGCGGAAGAACCATATCGCTGCATCTACGCCGGCCGCGACGTCAGCGACGAAGTGACGACCTCGCCGTTCGAGGTCGGAGCCGCGGCGTTTGAAGACGAAGGTGGGGCGGTGCGCGCTTTCATCTGTAACCCGAACGACCAAGCCCGCGAGATCAGCCTCGAGTTTCGCGGGCGGACGATCCGCCGCGCGGCGGCGCCCGGTGAATTGCTCGAAGTTGCCCTCAGCGGCCGGTCCGTCGACCGCGAAGCGTTTCCGACGCCGACCGATCTGCGAACGCCGGCCGAGGTTCGCGCATAATGGGCCCGCGCGCCGCGTTCTCGCAGGTCCTGATCGCCGGCGGTTTCGTACTGCTCGTCGCGATTGGAATCGGGATCGCCATGGGCAATCACGTCTTGAGCCAAGTTGCCGGGCGGGCGCCGATCGCTCCGACGCCGGTACCGATCCCGACGCCGACCGTCGGCGATAGCGGCAACTCGGCGGCCTGGAAACACTTCACGATCTTGAGCGTCGCGACCGACCCGGCATTCCCCGACCCGCGCATCACCCCCGAGCCCGAGGTCGTGGCGGCCCCGAAGCGGACGCCGGCTCCGAAGCCCTCGCCGACGCGCACGGCGACCGGATTCAGCGTCCCGTACACGTCGCCGCCCCTGCCGATTCCGCTCTCGACCGAGGGGGCGACGCCTGAGGCCGAAGAGACGGGCGGCCGCCTGCCAAACGCGTCCCGGACCACCGCCCCGAGCCGGGCGACGCTTCCACCGGTCCCCGTTCCCAGCCTGAACCCATAAGCCGTCTCTACCGTCCTCATTGGACGGCCCTGATACGATAGAGACACTAGAAACGTGTGGGAGGCACCGGCGGCATGAACGACGGCAAACATTCGAACGGCTCGCAGACGGGGACCGTCAAGGTCAAGCGCGGGCTAGCGCAGATGCTCAAGGGCGGCGTCATCATGGACGTGGTCACGCCGGAGCAAGCGACGATCGCCGAACAGGCCGGAGCGGTCGCGGTCATGGCACTCGAACGCATCCCCGCCGATATCCGTACGATGGGCGGCGTCGCGCGGATGAGCGATCTCTCGCTTGTCCAGCGCATCATGGATGCTGTCACGATCCCGGTGATGGCGAAAGTTCGCATCGGTCATTTCGTGGAGGCGCAATGCCTCGAAGCGCTCGGAGTCGACTTCGTCGACGAATCCGAAGTGCTCACGCCGGCCGACGACAAGTATCACGTCGACAAGCAGAAGTTCTCGGTGCCGTTCGTGTGCGGCGCACGCGATCTCGGCGAAGCGCTCCGGCGCATAGCGGAGGGCGCCGCGATGATCCGCAGCAAGGGCGAAGCCGGCAGTGGCAACATCGTCGAGGCGGTGCGCCACATGCGTGCCATCAGAGATGTGATCGCAGAACTCTCGGTCGCTCCCGAAGAAGAGCTGATCGCCCGCGCGCGCGATCTCGGAGCGCCGCTCGAACTCGTCAAGGAGGTCGCCAAAGCGAAGCGGCTCCCCGTTGTGTTGTTCTGCGCGGGCGGCGTTTCGACGCCGGCCGACGCCGCGCTCATGATGCAACTCGGCGCCGAGGGAATCTTCGTCGGTAGCGGGATCTTCAAGGCTGCGGCGCTCGTCGACAAGAGTGGAGCGACGCTCTACGACGAGAACGGATTTCCGAAGATCGATCCCGAGATCGCGCTAAAGTACGCGCGCTCGATCGTCGATGCGACGACGCACTTCGAGGATCCGCAAGCGATTGTTGCGGCGAGCAAAGCGCTCGCCGGCGCGCGCCCGATGCACGGTCTCGATGTGCGGCAGCTGCCCGACGCGCAATTGCTCTCCCTGCGCGGGAACTAGCGGGCCGAGCAGTGTCGACGCCGTCGATCGGCGTCCTCGCCGTCCAGGGTGACGTCGAAGAACATCTCGCGGCGCTCGAGCGCAGCGGGGCGCACGGCGTGCCGGTGAAGACGCAGGCCGACCTGGCGCGGGTCGACGCCCTGATCGTCCCCGGCGGCGAGTCGACGACGGTCATTCGTTTGCTCGATCGATTCGAACTCGCCGCGCCGATCGTCGAGCGCGTGCGAACGGGGATGCCGTTTTGGGGGACCTGCATGGGGATGATCGTCGCGGCGCACGACGTCGCCGAGGTCGAGCAACGAACGCTCGACCTCATCGACATCACCGTTCGCCGCAATGCCTTCGGGCGGCAGATCGCCTCGGCCGAAGTCCCGCTCGAAATCGCGGCACTCGGCCCCAAACCGTTTCCGGCCGTCTTCATCCGCGCGCCGTGGATCGAACGGGCCGGCCCCGGCGTCGAGGTACTCGGAAGTCTCGACGGCCACGGCGTCTTCGTCCGGCAGCGCAACGTCATGGCGACCTCGTTTCACCCCGAACTGACGAAGGATCGCCGCGTTCACGAATACTTCGTGAAGATGCTCGACGGGCGTAGCCGCTAGGTCCGTTCCGGCCATCGGAGGCGGCTCGCGCGGACGCGGCGTAACTGAGGCGCCAGGATGGCTACCGACCTGCCTTCGAGGAGGCCGCCGGCTTGACCGACGTCCTGGTCTTGAATTTCACCTACGAAGCGCTCAACATCACGAGCTTCCAGCGCGCGGTGAAGCTGATCTTTTCCGGCAAGGCCGAGATCGTCGCCAACCGCGACCGAATCCTCAACTCGCCGAGCTTCGAGATGCGGTTGCCTTCGATCATCCGGATGCTCTACTACATCCGCCGCCCGATGCAGAAGGTCGCGCTGACGAAGAAGAACATCTTGCTGCGCGACGATTATACCTGTCAGTACTGCGGCCTCAAGGGCGAGCGCTTGATGACGGTCGATCACGTGATCCCGCGCAGCCGCGGTGGGCCCTCGACCTGGGAGAACCTCGTTTGTTGTTGCATGCGCTGCAACAATCGCAAGAATAATCGCACGCCCGAGCACTGCAACATGACCTTGAAGCGCAAGCCCAAGGCGCCCAAGTACATCCCGTGGATCCGCATCAAGCGCAACACGCTGCCGGACGAATGGTACAAGTTCCTATTCTTGTATGATGTCTCGATCGAGGAGCGCGTCGAAGCCTAGGCGTAACCCCCTTCGGTGATTGTGACGCCGACGCGGTAATGGATCAGACCCGGACACCGTATTTTGCCGCGCTCCTCGATTACGTCGACTCGGGCGTCATCCCGTTCCACACTCCCGGCCACATGCAGGGCAAGGGGATGGATCGTGGGTTGCGCGACTTCTTGGGCGAGAACATCCTCTCGATCGATCTCACGCAAATTCGCGGGCTCGACGACTTGCTGCAGCCGACCGAGGCGATAGTCGAAGCGCAGGCTCTGGCGGCGGAAGCCTACGGGGCCGACGCCTCGTTCTTTCTGATCAACGGCTCGACCAGCGGCAATCAGATCATGATGATGGCCGCGCTCAATCCGGGTGAGAAGTTGGCGATGCCGCGCAACTCGCACAAGAGCGCGATGGGCGGCCTCATCATGAGCGGCGCGCAGCCGATTTGGATGCAGCCGGAAGTCGACAACGAGTTGCACATGGATCATACGGTTACGCCGGAGACCGTGCGGCGAACCCTTGACGAGCATCGCGACGTTCGCGCGGTCTACATCGTGAGCCCAACCTACTACGGCGTCGCCGCCGATCTGGTTGCGATTGCCGAGATCGTCCACGAACGCGGCCTCCCGCTGCTGGTCGACGAGGCCTGGGGACCGCATTTCCGCTTCCACCCGGCGCTGCCGGTCGATGCCCTCGAAGCCGGCGCCGACATCGTCATCAATTCGACGCACAAGATGCTCGGCAGCCTCTCTCAGACGGCGATGCTCCACGTCAAAGGCGACCGCGTCAAACTCGACCGTCTCAAGGCGGTCGTCAAGCTGTTCCTCTCGACCTCGCCGAACCTGGTCTTGATTGCGTCGCTCGACGTCGCACGCAAGCAGATGGCGACCGAAGGCGCGGCGCTGCTCTCGCGCACGATCGATCTGGCGCAAGAGACGCGCCGCCGGCTCAACGAGATTGCGGGTGTCTATTGTTTCGGCGAAGCGTTGCGCGGGCGTCCGGGCGTTTTCGACCTCGATCCGACGAAGATCACGATTACCGTCAAGGATCTCGGCTACACGGGCTACGAGGCCGAAGAGATTCTGCGTCGCCGTTACAACGTGCAGTGCGAGCTGGCCGACCTCTTCAATTGTCTGGCGTTGTTCACGATCGGGACGACGCCGGAAGCCGCCGATCGGCTCGTCTACGGAGTGTCGGAGTTGGCGCGGGAAGACCGGCCGATCGACGTCTTCGCGCCGTCGGGCGTGCTCAAGCGGCGGAAAAAAACGGGAACCTACGCATTACCGAAGATTCCGCCGATTCGCATGAACCCGCGCGACGCATTTCTGGCAAAGACCGAGAGCGTGCGCTTCAAATCGAGCGTCGGGCGCATCTGCGCCGAGGTCATCACGCCTTACCCGCCGGGGATCCCCGTGATCTCGCCGGGTGAGGAGATCACGAAGGAGATCGTCGAGTACCTCGACCTCGAGCTGCGAGCGGGCGTCCGGATGCAGGGGCCCAACGACACGGAACTCCGCACGATCAGGGTGGTTTGTTAGGAAAAGAACATGCCGCCAGGGTCGCCGTCCCCCCTCAACAAAGAAACAGAGAAATATTCGGTGCAAGGAAGTGTATCGACCGTTAGCGGCGAGACATTGCTCCCTGATAGGGAACTGAACCAACTCCTCGACATTTTTCCGCTGCCGATCCGGCAGGCGCTGGTTCGCCTGCCGAACCTCCACGAGTTGATCGAAGCGGTCCTCGATTTGGGTCGGCCGCCCGAGGCGCGCTTCCCCGACGATTTCGTCTTCCTCGCCGAAACCAACATCACGCACGAAGACCTCGCGCACGTCAGCTCGCGACTCTCCGACTTCGGCGCGGACAATCGCGCGGGGATCGAGCAAACGCTCCATCGCATCTCGGCGATTCGCAATCGCAGCGGCAAGATCGTCGGCATCACCTGTCGCGTCGGACGCGCGGTGTACGGAACCGTCGACATCGTTCTCGACGTCGTGCGCAGCGGGAAGTCCATCTGCCTGCTCGGACCGCCCGGCGTCGGGAAGACGACCTTGCTGCGCGAGTGCGCGCGGACGCTCGCGGAAGATCGCAAGCGCGTCGTCGTGGTCGACACGTCGAACGAGATCGCGGGCGACGGCGACGTTCCGCACCCCGGGATCGGACACGCCCGGCGAATGCAAGTTGCCGATCCGGCGCTGCAGCACCACGTGATGATCGAAGCGGTGGAAAATCACATGCCGCAGGTGATCGTCATCGACGAAATCGGGACCGAAGCCGAAGCGATGGCGGCACGCACGATCGCGGAGCGCGGCGTCCAGTTGATCGGGACGGCCCACGGGCGGACGCTCGAAAACATCTTGATGAACCCGACGCTCTCGGATATGGTCGGGGGCGTCGGCACCGTGACGCTCTCCGACGAAGAAGCGCGCCGCCGCGGGACGCGCAAGACCGTTCTCGAGCGGAAAGCGCCGCCGACCTTCGACGTCTTGATCGAGATCAACGATCGCAACCGCCTCTCGATCTACCAGGACGTCGGCGGAATTGTCGACGCGCTTCTGCGCGGCTATCATCCGCAGCCCGAGGTGCGGCAGCGGATGGCGAGCGGCAGCGTTTCGGTCGTTCAGAAAGCCGGGCCGGTGCCGCGGCAGGCCGCGCAAGATGCGGATCATGCCGTCGTCCAAGCGGTTGGAGACGGTGAATCCGACGACCGGGAACTTGCGATCTTTCCCTACGGCGTCTCGCGCAACAAGATCGAGCGCGCGATCAGTAATCTGGGCGTTGCGGCCGGGATCGCGCGGAAGTGGGACGACGCGGACGTCGTGCTCGCGCTGAAGTCACTCGAGCGCAAGGAATCGGACAAGCTGCGTTCGATCGCGGCGGAGAACGTTCCGATCTACTCGGTCAAGACCAATACGACGGCACAGGTCATGGCGGCGCTGAAGGACATCTTCAACCTGCCTTCGATCGACGCCGAGGAGGTTGCGCTGCGCGAGGCGAGCGAGGCGATCTATAAAGTGTTGCTCGACAACCGGCCGGTCGAACTCTCGCCGCAGACGTCGTACGTCCGCCGCCTTCAGCATCAACTCGCCGAACAGCATCGCGTTCAGTCGCGCAGCACCGGGCTCGAGCCCAATCGGCGCGTCCTCTATTACCGGGGACCCGAAATTCCGATGAGCGGAGCCTCGGCGTAGGCCTGTTCGTCGTCGCCGAGGGGATCGAAGGGAGCGGCAAGTCGACGATGCTGGCCGGCCTCGCGCAGCGTTTGCGCGAGGCCGGCCGCGACGTCGTGACGACGCACGAGCCGGGCGGGACTGCGCTCGCCGATGCCATCCGCCAGTTGGTGCTCGAGTCGGACCATCCGATCGCGCCCGTGACGGAGGCTTTGCTCATGAGCACGGCGCGAGCGCAAGTCGTTAGCGACGTGATTCGCCCCGCCCTCAACGCCGGAAAGTGTGTTCTGTGCGACCGTTATGCGATGTCGACGCTTGCGTACCAAGGTTTCGGCCACGGCGTCCCGTTTGAAGCGCTGCGTTCGCTGACGACGATCGCGACCGGCGGCCTCGAACCCGACGTCGTGCTGCTGGTCGACATACCGGTCGGTGTCTCTCGCGCGCGCGTCGCGGCGCGCGCCACCGAGCGCGGTAAGCCGCCGGATCGGCTCGAACGCGAAGATGAGGCCTTCCACGCTCGGGTACGCGAGGGATACTTGGCGCTCGCCCGCGGCGATCGCAGGGTGCACGTGCTCGACGGGCTGCGGCCGACGATCGAGCTGATCGATCTCGCGCAACGCATCGTAACGGCGCAGCCGTCATGAGCGCGATCACCGGCGACTTCGACGTCGTCGGCGCCCGGGCGCCGCTCACGTTTTTCGGCGCGATCGATTCCGAAAAGCTCGCGCATGGTTATTTGTTCGTCGGACCGGCCGGCGTGGGAAAAAAAACGTTTGCGCTCCGTCTCGCGCAATCGCTCTTGTGCGAGACGCCGAAGCCCTCGTTGCTCGGCTACTGCCGCCGTTGCCCGGGTTGCAAGCTCTTCGAGGCCCGGACGCATCCCGATTTCGTTTCGTCCGATGCGGTCGTCAAGATCGGGGCTTCGAGCGCCGGCGGTCGCGACGGCGACCTGACGGCCCGCGATCTGGTCCGCGAGCTCTCGCTGCACGGCTACCGGAGCCGTTATCGCGTCGTCCTGCTCGGCGACGTCGAGTTCGCGACGCACGAGGCGGCCAATGCTCTGCTCAAGTTCTTCGAGGAGCCGCCGTCAGGCGTCATCGTGATCCTGACGACCGATGCGCCGGGGAGGCTGCTCGCGACGATCCGCTCGCGCCTGGTCGAGGTTCAATTCGCGCCGCTCTCGACCGACGAGGTCGTCACGATCCTCGAGCGCGAGGGAGTGCCGGCAAAGCGCGCGCGTCTGGGCGCGGAGGCGTCGCTTGGCAGCGTCCTTCGGGCTCGCGCGATGCTCGAGGGAGCGGAGAGCGGGATTCGCGGGGCGGGCTTCGAGTGGTTCGCCGGCGCGATGGAAGGCGGATCGCCCGACCACTCGTTTCTCCAACTCGACGATCGCAGTCTCACCGCCGCGGAAAAGCGCGCGCTCGTCGGCGAGTTGATCGAAGTCGTTCGCATCGCCGCACGCGATTGGGCCGCGCTCACGCTAGCGGGAAAAGATACGCCGCTCCTCGCTCCCGACCAGAAAAAACTTCTCGGCGCGATCTCGAAGCGGAAGCCGGACGACGTGGTCGCATTGCTCGCATCGGTTGCCGAGGTCGCAAAGCTGGCCGACAGCAACGTCTCGGCGGGACTCGTCGTCGACTACTTACGGATGCAGCTCGCGCCGCATTAGGATTTGGGGTCCGCACGCGGAGCCAGCGACCCCGAAGATTGCAATGTGTTCCGCCAGAGAATGAGTTGGCCATCTTCGGAGTCTAGCCGTTGGCCTGTGCGCTCGAATCCATTTCGCTCGAGGACCCGCTGCGAAGCAACGTTGTCCACGGCCGTTTCGGCTGTAATGGTTGGGATGCCGGGATACGCTTTCGCAAGCGCAAGCATCGCGGATACGGCCCGGGTTGCGGCCGGGAAATTGTGGCCCCGCTGGACAAGGAAATCCGGGAGCCCACCAAAAGGAGGAACTCAGCCGTGAATCGACTTCTCGCCACGTTTGGGCTCGCCGCGCTCTGCCTCGCGCCGCTTGCCGTTCGCGCCGCCGATCGCGATTTCACCGATCACGCCTGCCCCACGGCGTCGCAGCCGGTCCGCGAATTCAACACGGTGTCGAGCAACCCGGACACTCCGGTCGACCAAGTCATCGCGGCCGCCAACCACGTCATCGAGATATACAAGGAGTGCGGCGCGCAATTGCAGAGCAACACGACCGGCAGCGGGAGCAGCGGTCGTTCTTCCGCGGGCGTGTCGTCAACGGCGGGAGCCGAAGGTCTACACTACGCGCAGGTGCGTGAAGCGCAGTTCTATTTCGCCATCGGACACATTCAGCGCGTCCTCGGGAATAATTTTAGCGCGCGCGACGCGCTTCAAATGTCGCTCGATTTGGTGAAGGAGACGATCGACTGGAAGTCGCCCTCACAGATTTACTACCGTTCGAACGACGTCAACATCGGCTCGGGTTCTTCGCTCACGCATTCCGACGTCTCGAACTACCACGAGGCGGCAGTCCAAATTCGCGCCGCCGCAAACGCCGAGATGGCAAAGCTTCCCAAGAGCGCCGGCGGGACGCAGTAGGGCAAGCGCTAGTACCAGCGGCGCCCGTAGCTGAGGTCGGCGTAGATATTCGCCAGGACCGCGGCGACGTAGGCCGAGCAGATCGCTTGGACGACCGCGACGACGAGCACCGTGATGAGCGTCGACGACGACACGCCCAGATTGACGAGGAAATCCAAGAGTTGCGTTTGGGCGAAGCTCTTGAGGAAGAAGAAGACGAGAACATAGGCGATAAAGACGCCGATCGTCGGTAGCGGGTACGCGCGGCTGCGTTCGACCGAAACTTGCAGCGCCGCGCCTCCCGGAATTCCCCCGATCGCCGCCGCCGCCATCGTGTAGATGAAGAAAAAGAGGGCGACGGCGGCGAGGAGCAATCCGCCGATGAAGCCGACAAACGAACCGATGATGACCGCAACCCAGAGTATGAAATTGAGGCCGAGCGCCGCCATCAAGAGATCAGGAAGGCGGCGCTGCGCATCCGTCCAGATCTCGTCGAACGACGCCCGGCCGCGGCGCCAGGCAAGGTCGGCGCCGATCACGGCGACTCCGAGGCCGACCGAGCCGAGCAACTGCACGATCAACTGCGAAAACCCGGCGTTGAGGCCTCCGAGCGGTCCACCCGTCGCCATCGTCGGGATCATAAGCTCGAGGGTGCCGGCGATCAGTGACGCGAGCAGCGGTCCGACGATGATCGCCGGACTACGTACCAGCAAAGCGATTGCTTTTAGGTAGATCGAGAGATCGACGCCGCTTTGGCGCACGACGGGATCCCCTCGGCTAACGCGCGCCGGCGAGCGCGGAGCCGCAGCCGCAGGTGCGCTCGGCCGGAATCGATTCGATGATCTTGAGGATCGCCGCTTTCACCCGCTCGTTGTTGCTCGCGAAAATCTTCATCACGTGCTCGTGCGAGACCGGTTCGTGGCCGGGAAGGCCGACGTCGTAATCGGTGATGAGCGAGATGTTGACATAGCAGATCTGGAGTTCGCGGGCGAGATAGCACTCCGGGTACTGCGTCATGTTGATGACTTCCCAACCCGCCTGCTGGAACCACTTCGACTCGGAGCGCGTCGAAAAACGCGGTCCCTGGATGACGACGATCGTCCCGGTTTCATGCGTCGTGATCCCGCCCGAGCGCAGCGCCGAGATCGCGATCGGACGGAGTTGGGGGCAGTACGGATCGCTGAACGAAACGTGCGTCGTGATCGGGCCGTCATAGAACGTGTCTTTTCGCCCGGTCGTGCGGTCGACGACCTGATCGGCGACGACCATGTCGCCCGGCTTCACGTCGGTTTTGAGCGAGCCGCAGGCCGTCGGGCCGATGATCCGTGTGACCCCCAGTTCTTGCATCGCCCACAAGTTCGCGCGGAAGTTGATGACGTGCGGCGGGTACTGATGGTTCTTCCCGTGACGGGGGAGAAAGGCGACGCGCTTGCCGGCGACCTCGCCGATCGCGAGTTTGTCGCTCGGCGCGCCGTAAGGCGTTTCGACCGTCACCTCGTGCGGGTTCTCGAGCAGCGAGTAGAAGCCGGTTCCTCCAAAGACGCCGATATCGGCACGTTCCTTCGTATTCATGCGCGGCCGAGGGTTCGTGGGTCGGCGCCGGGCTCCCCTCGAAGCGCCCGGTATGCGCAAGGTGCGCCGACTCGAATCGCTCGTATGGTGCGCCGTGTTCGCGCTCGTGGCGTGCACGCGCGTCGGCGGGGCCGGCCCGTCGGCCAGGCATCCGTGGACGCAGCCGGGCGTCCTGCGCGTCGCCGACGTCGCGGACCCCGACCGATTCAACCCGCTGCTGTCGACGATGGACTTGACCGAGGCGCTCTCGTCGCTCGTCCTCTCGTACCTCGTGATCTCCGACGGCGACGGCCGTCTTGTCGGCGATCTTGCGACCGAGGTCCCGTCGCTCCGCAACGGCGGCATCTCGCGCGACGGCCGTACGTACGTCTATCACCTTCGCAAGGGCGTGCTCTGGCACGACGGAGTTCCGTTCACCTCGCGCGACGTCGCCTTCACGTGGCGCGCGGTCGTCAACCCGAGCAACAACGTCTTCCATCGCGAGGGCTACGAAGAGGTCGCAAGCGTCGAGACGCCCGACGACTTGACGGTCGCCGTTCACTTGAAACGGCGCTATCCACCGTTCGTTACGCAGTTCTTTACGTCGCTGCAGGAGGGCTCGAAGGCGATTCTCCCCGAGCATCTTCTCGGCAAGTTGCACGACATCAACCAGGCGCCGTACAACGCCGCGCCCATCGGTACGGGGCCGTTCCGGTTCGTGCGCTGGGATCGCGGCCGCGGCATCGAGTTCGCCGCGAACGAACGATACTTTCACGGGCGGCCGAAGATCAACCGGATCGAGTTCCGCGTCCTTCCCGACGACAACACGATCCTCTCGGAGATGGAATCGCACGAGATCGACCTCGTCGTCAGCGCCGCGACGACGCTCTACGCGCACTACGCGACCCTCGACGGCGTGACCGCGAGGCTCTATCCCTGGAACGCCGAGAACGTCTTCATGCTCAATAACCGAAAACCGGGACTGCGTCACCTCGAGGTGCGCCGGGCGATCGCGCGGGCGATCGACTACGACGCGGTGATCCACAAGGTGACCCACGGCGTTGGGCTCATCGCGCACGACATCGTGCCGCCGCCCGCGATCGGATACACGCCCAATCCGCCGTACCGCTACGATCCCAAAGCCGCGATCGCGCTCCTCGAGCAAAATGGCTGGAAGGCCGGTCCCGACGGCATCCGCAGCAAGGGCGGCGAGCGACTTGCGTTCACGATGGATATCGGAGCCGGGTCTGCCAACGCGCGCAACATCGCGCTTGTGATTCAGTCATATCTTCGCGTCGTCGGCATCGACGTGACGCTCAAGCTCTATCCGTACAACGTCATCTTCTCGTACACGGGACCGATCGAAAAGGGGACGTACGATTTTGCCGACTACTCGTACACGCTGCCCTACGATCCCAACAACCTGATCTATCTGGGCTGCAACGAACGCCCGCCGATCGGCGAGAACGTCACGGGGTATTGCGACCGGCGCGTCGACGCCGGCGAGCAGGCGGGGCTAGCGAGCGACGATCCGAACGTTCGCGCCGCCGTCTACCACCGGGTCGAGCGGATCGTCCACGACACCGTGCCGTACATTCCACTGTACCTGCTGCGGCGCCCGACGGCGCACAACGTCGACCTCAAGAACTTCAGCGCCGCTCCGAGCATCGCTCCCTGGTGGAACGCCTACCAGTGGGAGATCTAAGCTACTGGAAATCTCCGGGGCGCAGCTCGTCGATGAACCTACGGAACTTTTCGACTTCTTCGGCCTCGGCTTTCTTGTCGATAACGGTTTCCTCGAGCACGATCTTGTCGGAGACGTAGATCGGCGCTTGCATCCGGAGCGCGAGCGCGATGCCGTCGGAAGGCCGCGCGTCGATTTCGCGCATGTCGCCGTTTTGTTTGACGAGCAACTTGGCGAAGAAGGTCGAGTCCTTGATGTCGTAGATGACGATCTGTTCGAGCGTCGCTTGCATCGACTCGATGATCGTGCGCATCAGATCGTGGGAGAGCGGCCGGGGAACCGGCGTCCCTTCGAGCGCCAAAGCGATCGCCGTCGCTTCGAAAGGACCGATCAAAATAGGAAGGTAGCGCTTGCCTTCAAGGTCCTTCAGGATGACCACTGGGTCGTGGGTGAGCAGGTCGATGCCGAGTTTGTCGACCTTCATCTGGCGCATAGGTCAAGGTCCTACGTGTCGAGGACGAATCCTTGCCGTGGACGAACCGCAGCGGTCGATCTTCGGCTATGGCACTATCCTGTGGAATCGTCGGGCTTCCCAACGTCGGGAAGTCCACCATCTTCAATGCGCTGACGCGTACGTCGCTGGCGCTTGCCGCGAATTATCCGTTCGCGACGATCGACCCCAACGTCGGCGAGGTGCCCGTCCCGGACCATAGGCTGAAGGTCCTAGCCGAGATCGAGCACTCCGAGCGGATCGTCTACGCCATGACGCGCTTTGTCGACATAGCGGGCTTGGTCCGCGGCGCGAGCACGGGAGCGGGTCTGGGCAACGCCTTTCTCAGCCACATCCGCGAGAGCGACGCGGTCGCGATGGTCCTGCGCGCCTTCGCGGACCCCGACGTGGTGCACGTCGAGGGGAACGCCGATCCCCTCCGCGATGCCGAGATTGTCAACATCGAGATGGCCCTGGCCGACTTGGCGACCCTCGATCGCCGCATCGAGAAGCTCAAGCGCGAGGTCCGCGCCGACGCGAAGCTCGCCGCACGGGTCGACGCGGCCGAGCGTTTGCGCGCGGCGCTGGAAGGTGGAAAGCCGGCTCGCTCGTTTCCCCTCGATTCCGGCGAAACGGCGCTCGCGCGCGAGAGTTTTCTCCTGACGGTGAAGCCGATGCTCTACGTCGCCAACATCGATGAGGCACAAATCGGAAAGCTCGGTCCGCTGGCGCATTCGGTCTTCGATCTGGCGGCGCGCGAAGGGAGCCGAGCGATCGCGATTTGCGGGAAGGTCGAAGCCGAACTCGCCGGCCTCTCGGAAGAAGAAGCCCGTGCATTCGGCGCCGAACTCGGGATCGATCGCAGTGCGCTCGACCTCTTGATCCTCGGCGCGTACGACCTGCTCGGGCTGATGACGTTCTTGACCGCGGGTCCCAAGGAAGCGCGCGCGTGGCCGATCGCGCGCGGCACGAAAGCGCCGCAAGCCGCGGGGACGATCCACAGTGACATCGAGCGCGGCTTCATCCGCGCCGAGATCGTCGGTTACGACGACTACGCGCGTTTGCGCTCGATGGAGGCGCTACGCGCCGCCGGATTGCTCCGCAGCGAGGGAAAGGAGTACGTCATGCAAGAGGGCGACGTCGTCAACTTCCGGTTCAATGTGTAAGAGATGCTCCATTTGGTGAACCAAATAGCCACTTCTTTGTCCATTTGTAGGGGAATCGGGCGTGCGGCGGTAAGTGAGCCGGACATATGATAACGGCCGCGCGCGAGGTCTCGGTCTTCGGTGATGCGATCGTCTATTTTAATGAAGCGGCATCGCTTCTCGACCTCGATCCGGGGATGCGCCGGCTCCTCACACACCCGTCGCGCCAGATCATCTTCTCGATCCCTTTCCAGCGTGACAACGGCGAACTCGAGGTCTATACCGGTTATCGCGTGCAGTACAACTTCGCACGCGGCCCGGCCAAAGGCGGGATCCGGTACCACCCCGGCGTGACCCTCGACGAAGTCACCGCGCTCGCATTCTGGATGACCTGGAAGTGCGCGGTCGTCGACCTGCCTTTCGGCGGGGGTAAAGGCGGCGTCACCTGCGATCCGGGGACGTTGTCGATGAAAGAGCTCGAACGGATCACGCGGCGCTACGCCGCCGAACTGGTCGAAGTGATCGGCCCCGACAAGGACGTGCCGGCGCCCGACGTCGGGACGACGCCGCAGATCATGGCCTGGTTCATGGACACCTACTCGATGCACACGCGCCAGCACACGCCCGGCGTCGTTACGGGCAAGCCGCTCGAGATCGGCGGATCGCGCGGTCGGGTCGAAGCGACTGGGCGCGGCGTCTCGCTGCTCGCGCTCGCGCAGATGAGCGAGATGGGAATCGACCCGAAGGGCGCGCGTGTCGTCGTCCAAGGTTTCGGCAACGTCGGGTCGATCGCGGCGCAGATGTTCGCCGACCGCGGAGCCAAGGTTGTCGGCATCTCCGACGTCACCGGCGGCTATGCCAATGAGAACGGCATCGACGTAGCGGGTGCGATCGCGTACGCGCAGGAGCATCATTCGCTCGACGGCTATCGCGGCGGCGAACGCGTCACAAACTCGGCCTTGCTCGAGCTGCCGTGCGATGTGTTGGTCCCGGCCGCGCTCGAGAACGTGCTGACCGCCGAAAATGCCGCCCGCATCCAGGCGAAGCTGATCGTCGAAGGCGCCAACGGCCCGACGACTCCGGAGGCCGATCACATCTTCGCGCAGCGCGGCATCGCCGTGATCCCGGACATCATGGCCAACGCCGGCGGCGTCACGGTTTCGTACTTCGAGTGGGCCCAGGACCGCGCCGGATACTTTTGGCGCGAGTCCGAGGTGAACGAGCGATTGGCCGACGTCTTGCTCGAGAACTTCAAGCGCGTGCGCGAGGTGGCGACGAGCCGCCGCGTCCCGTTGCGCACGGCGGCGTACATCCTGGCGATCCATCGCGTCGTGCAATCGATGAACGTACGCGGGGTCTACGCGTAGCGGCGCGAACCAGCCGTCCGTGAACCTCGAAACGGTGGCGGTCCTGCTTTGCTGCGGCGCGGCGCTGGGCTTTATCGGGGGGCTCCTCGGCGTCGGCGGCGGCGCGTTCGCGATCCCGTTGCTTGCTGTGATGCTCGGTCTGGACCAACAGCACGCACAAGGGACCTCGCTTGTGATGGTGGTGCCGAACGTCGCGATCGGCCTGTGGCGTTACGCCCGCAAGGCGCCGCTCGATCCGAAGATCGCGCTCTCGCTCGCCCTCCCTGCGTTTCCGTGCACGTTTCTCGCCGCGCACTTCGCGACGCATCTACCGAGCGCGCCGCTACGTCTCGCGTTCGTCGGCTTCGTGCTTTGCATCGCCGCCTACATGATCTACCTCGCCTTGCATCCGCGGCGTGCGGACGCGCCGCCGCGCCCGGCCTACCCCTGGCCGTTCGGGATCGCGGTCGGAGCATTCGGCGGCGCGCTTTCGGGATTGTTCGGCGTTGGGGGCGCCGTCTTCGCGGTTCCGCTCGTCTCGCTGCTCTTCGGGTTTTCGCAAACGGTCGCGCAGAGCTTCGGCTTGGCGCTGGTCGCGCCCGGAACGCTCGTCGGCGTCGCGACCTATGCCTGGGAGGGCGACGTTGACTGGGGATACGGGATCCCGCTTGCGCTCGGAAGCGTCTTGCTCGTCTCCCCCGGTGTTTCGCTCGCGCATCGCTTGCCGGAATCGGCCCTGCGCCTCATCTTCGCGTCGCTCATGGTGCTCAGCGCGGTCGTGTTGCTGTTGCGGATATAGGGAACCTTCTGAAGATTTGCTCGCGGGACCGCTGACGATTTTTCCGCTTTCAGAGGTTCCCTAGCTCGCGCTCGAGCGAGTTACAATTCGACGGTAGTGCCGCGCGCGCCGGCGACCGTCGTGAAGCCGAGTTTTTCTTGCACGACCTTGATGAAGACGGCGACGACATCGGGGTCGCCGTGGACGGCGTACATCGTCGGTTTGTTCTTCAACGTGCCGAGCCAGCGCAGGAGCTCGTTTTGGTCGGCGTGCGCGCTGTACCCCGAGAGGTTGACGATCGCCGCGCGAACCGGAAGGTCGTCACCGAAGATGCGGACGCTCTGAGCGCCGTGGACCAAGAGGTTGCCGAGCGTCCCCGGGCCTTGGAATCCACAGAAGAGAATCGTCGCCTTCGGGTTCGACATCTGATTGTGCAGGTGGTGCAGGATCCGGCCGCCCGACGCCATTCCGCTCGCCGAGATCACGATCGCCGGAGCGTTCAATGTGTTGAGCGCTTTCGACTCGTCGGTCGTCACGTGCAAGGTGACGTCGTGACAGCCGAACGGTGCGGCCGCGGTGTTTGCGACGGGGCGATAGGCGTCGGGGAAGTTCGTGAAGACCGCATCGACTTTAATCGCCATCGGGCTGTCGACGTGAACGGAAAGTCCCGCGATGCCGGCGTCTGTTTTTTGCAGCGTCCCGATCGCCAGCAGCAGATCCTGCGTCCGCTCGACGGCAAACGCCGGGATGACGATCGGGCCGCCACGCACGAGCGCCGCATCGAGGGCGCTCTTCAAGTCGCCGAGCGGATCGGGCGGATGAACGCGGTCGCCGTAGGTCGACTCGCAGACGATCGCGTCGGCGCGATCGAGATCTTCGGGATCGAAGAGTAAGGGGCGGCCGTAGCGTCCGAGGTCGCCGGAAAAGATGAATCGCTTCCCTTCGAGCGCCATGTCGATGAAGGCAGAGCCGAGGATGTGGCCGGCGTTCTTGTAGGTGATCGTTGCGCCGCAGACCTCGAACGGCGCGTGCAGTTCGTGCGTCTGGATCAGCGGTAAAGTAGCGGCGACGTTCGCCTGGTCGTAGAACGGCGGCGGAGCGTTCGGCGCCTCGCGATCGTGGCCGTGTTTATGGAGGTAGGTCTGCAAGTTCGCCGCGTCCTCGAGGACGATGTCGATGATCGCCGCGGTCGCCGGCGTGCAGTGGATCGTGCCCTTGAAGCCGTCTTTGACGAGCTTCGGAAGGTAGCCGACGTGATCGATGTGTCCGTGCGTGACGACGACCGCTTCGATCTGCGTCGCGGGGATCGGAAGCGGGACGTCGTTGAGCGCGGTGACGTTGGCCTTCCCCTGAAACATCCCGCAGTCGACGAAGAAGCGCCGGCCGTTCGTCTCGATCAGGTGCTTGCTGCCGGTGACCGTCCCCGCGGCCCCGACGAAGGTTAAAGTCGCGACTGCAACGCTCGCAGACTACGCAAACGCCTGCTCGGCGTGATACGAACTGCGCGAGAGCGGGCTCGAGACGACTTGACGGAAGCCTTTCGCGAGCGCGACGTCCTTCAAGCGCGTGAATTTCTCCGGAGTCACGAACTCGGCGACGTCGAGATGGCGCTTGGTCGGTTGGAGGTATTGCCCCATCGTGAAGATGTCGACGCCGGCTTCGCGTGCCGCGTCCATCGCGTCGGCGAGCTCGGCCTCGGTCTCACCGAAACCGAGCATCAGCGAAGTCTTCGTATAGCGAGTCTTTCCGCTCGCCTTCGAGTGGCGCAAGATGGAGAGCGATTGTTCGAAGGTCGCGCGCTTGTCTCGAACGGACGATTGCAGGCGGCGCACGGTCTCGAGATTGTGCGCCAAGACTTCGGGCCGCGCTTCGAGGACGGCATCGAGCGCCGTGAGGTCGCCGGCAAAGTCTCCGGTGAGGCACTCGACCTTCGCCTCGGGGACGAGCTTGTGAATCGCGCGGACCGTCGCCGCAAAGATTGCGGCGCCGCCGTCGGCCAGGTCGTCGCGATCGACCGCGGTGAGAACGAGATACTTCCACCCAAGATCGCGGACGGCTTCGGCGACACGTTTGGGTTCGAGCCAATCGACTTCGCCCCGCGCGCTGCCGGTTTTCACGTTGCAGAAATGACAGGCGCGCGTGCATGTGTCGCCGAGGATCATGATCGTCGCCGTCCCCGCGCCCCAGCACTCGCCGATGTTCGGACACATCGCTTCTTGGCAAACGGTGTGCAGATCGAGCGTGCGTACTTTGGCTTTGAGCTGCTCGTAGTTCGGGCCGGTCGCGAGGCGAACTTTGAGCCAGTCCGGCTTGCGTGCGCGGTCGGACAGGCTCGCCTCCGGCTCGCTCATGATGCGGCCAACTGCAAGGACGCGTCGGCGCGCTCCAGGATCACTCCGAATTGCGCGGCGAGCGCGCCGAGCAGGACGGCTTTCACTTCGTCAAAGTCGACTCGCCGGCCGAGCTCGCGCTCGAGCGAGGTCACGCCGCGTTCGCGGATCCCGCAGGGCGTGATCAACCGGTCGTAGTCGAGGTCGGTCGAGACGTTGAAGGCGAGGCCGTGCAGTGAGGTCATCTGCTTGACCGCCAGGCCGATCGCGCAGATCTGATTCGAGCCCGTATAGACGCCGCGGTGCGCGCCCCAGCGTTCTCCCCGCAGAGCGTAGTGCGCGCAGGTTGCGATCGCCGCTGATTCCATTGCGGTGACGAGCGGAACGACTTCGCGGAAGCGTTCGAGTCGCGCGATCGGGTAGACGACGATTTGGCCCGGCCCGTGATAGGTTGCGTCGCCGCCGCGCTCGATCTCGAAGCAATCGACGCCGCGCGCTCGCAAGGCTTCCGGCGAGAGCAGAAGATGCTCGCGCTTGGCGTTGCGCCCGAGCGTCACCACGGGCTCGTGCTCGACGACGATCCACGTGTCGCGTTCCGCGCCGCGTGCGACGCGCGCGTGCGTTTCGCGCTGAAGCCGCAACGTCTCGGCAAAGCGCTGCCGGCCGACGTCGAGCAGTCGGGCTGTTTTCATCAACTCCCCGCGGCGACCGGCGCTTTCGGCTTGGGATTGACGATGTGGATCGCTTTGCCGTGCGCCGCTTCAGCGGCCTCCATGATCGATTCGGTGAGCGTCGGATGGGGGTGAATCGAGAGGCCGATGTCTTCGAGCGTGGCGCCCATCTCAAGCGCGATTATGCCTTCGCCGATCAGCGACTCGGCTTGCGGCGAAACGATGTGCATCCCGAGGAGCAAATCCGTCTTCGCGTCGCCGACGAGCTTGATGAGGCCGTCGCTCTCGTTCATCGTTCGCGCCCGCCCGCTCGCGATCAACGGGAACTTTCCAATGCGCAACTCGTGGCCCGCGCGCTTGGCTTCCTCTTCCGAGAGTCCGACGGTCGCGACTTCGGGATCGGTGTAAACGCAGTTCGGAACGGCGACGGGATCGTACGCGGCGGAGCGATCGCCGGAGATCACCTCGGCCGCGACGACGCCTTCCTTCATCGCTTTGTGCGCGAGCAGGGGCATCCCGGTGACGTCGCCGATCGCGAAGATGTTCGAAACTTTCGTGCGCCGTTGTGCGTCGACGGCGATGAAGCCGCGCTCGTCGGTGGCGAGGCCCGCGGCCTTGAGGTTGAGCGCCTCGGTCACGGGGCGCCGCCCGACGGCGACGAGCACCATCTCGAACTCGCGCGGCTCGTCCTTGCCTTGAGTGTACTCACCGTTGATCGTCGCGGCGACCCCGTCGCCCTTACGCGCGAGCGATTTGACCGTCGTCGAAAGCGCGATCTCGACGCCCTGCTTCTTCAAGATGCGGCCGAGCGTCCGCGAGATCTCGAGATCGGTCCCCGTCAAGAGTTGCGGGAGCATCTCGACGACCAGCACCTTCGCGCCGAGCCGCGTGTAGACGGTCGCGAACTCGAGGCCGATCACCCCGCCGCCGATGACCAAGAGCGATTTCGGAACCTTGCGCAGCTTGACCGCGTCGTCGGAGTTGATGATGAACTCGCCGTCGCGCGGCCAGGCCTTCACGTCGACCGGCGCGCTCCCGGTCGCGATGACGATCGCGTCCTTCGCGGAGAAAGTCTCGCTGCCGCCGTCGCGCTTCTTGAGCGTGACCGTCTGCGGCGAGGCGAACGACGCCTCACCGTAATCAAAGCGGACGTTGTTCGCTTTGAACAGCGTCTCGACGCCTTTGACATTCGCCGTCACGACGTCGCCGGTGAATTTTGCGACGCCCTCGCGGTCGACGTCGGGCGCCCCGACCTTCAAGCCGAGCTTGCCGGCCTCGCGAATCTGCCGCGCGATCTCGCCGACGTGCAACAGGGCTTTCGTTGGGATGCAGCCCCAATTGAGGCAGACCCCGCCGACCTCGTCTCGGTCGAAACAAACGACGCTCTTCCCGAGCTGGCCGAGGCGGATCGCCGCGTGGTAGCCGCCCGGACCTGCGCCGATGACGATCGCATCGACCTGGGTGTCAGCCAAGAGCATCTCCTTCACAGCGCACTACGTGGCGCTTTCGCGCCACGTCGCTTCGCGCCCCCGCGCGACTACGGCGTCGCGGAACCCTCATAACACATCCGGCACCGTCAAGTCTTCGTCGCTCGGGTCCTCGACACGGCGGCCGGCCGGGCGGGCCGCTAGGCCCGCCAGGAAGACGAGCAAGACGCCGGCCCAGTCGGGAGCTTTACGGGCGAAGCTTTGCCAGGTCGGCTCGGTGAGGATCGCCTGGCTGCGAATCGCCTCCCCATGCGCGACGGCGGCGAGGGTCGGCCCATAGCGCGACGCCGCGCTGAAGGAGGCGGGCGCCGGCGCCGGCCGCAGCGGCACGTCCGGAATAGCGGCGAACAGGAGGGGCGCCGCGAGAACGACCGCGCTCGCGGCGAGCGCGATGACCGCGCGCCCAAGCCAGGGCCGATCCGGCAGCGCGAAGAGCGCTACGACGGCCACGACGATCGCGGCGACCGCGGCCTGATGGAGCGTCTCGAGCGCGATCCACGGCAGCGCCAGCAGGATGAGCGCAAACCACGCAAGCCTCCGTATGCGCGCCGTCGTTCCCGTGAGGATCGCGGCAAACGGGATCGCGGCGGCGAGATCGGTCAAATGCAGGTTCGGGCCGCCTACGACCGCGACGGCGGCGGGGAAGGCTGCGAGCGCCGCGGGCGCGTCGAGCCGGCGCGCGATCAGGGGCGCGACTGCAACCCCGAGCAGGACGGTAGCGACGTACTGGATCGTCGACACGGCGAGCGCACGCGTTTCATCGAGGCCGAAGAAATAGAGTATCCACGACGAGCCGTACTGGAAGCGCAGCGGAACCTCGCTCGCGCCGAACGCCGGGATCGCGCGTTCGACGTATTCGGCGTTTTCGCTCACGCCGAAGTGCAGGTACGAAAGCGTCACGAGCGCGCCGACGCCGACGATCAGGACGAGTCGCGTACGCGGGGCCCAAAGCAAGAGCGCTAAGATGATCGGCAGGCCGATCTGCGGCTGCAGGAGCGTCAACAGCGCGGCGAGCGCTGCGGCGATGTGCCGGCCCCGGCTGAGCGCCATCGCGCAGAGCGCTACCCCCAGTATCGTGAGGACGGAGATCTGTCCAAAGGAGACGCCGGCGATGAGATCCGTCCCGACGACGGCGGCTGCGAGGGGGAGCGGCGAGATGCCGCTCGCGACGTGCAACGCCCAAATCGTGAGGATGAGGGCGATGCACAGGACGAGCATCCAACCGATCGCAGCATCGCGATACGGCGCGAACGAGGCGATCGAGAAGATCGCGGTCGCGTATCCGGGAATCGGCGCCGGATTCGACGCGCCGGCTCGACATCGTTCCATCGGTGCGGCTTGGTAGGGGTCGTCATGCGCGCGCGCGACGGTCCCGGCGCAATAGTACGCCGCGAAATCGCTATTATCGAGAAGGCGATCGACGTCGGTCCGCCCGCTTTGGTAGAGTGCGGCGAACGCCATCGCCGCCAACAGAACGAGCGCGGACAGCCACACGATTGGGCCACGCGCATCGAACGAACGCGGCGCAGCATCGACGTCGATGAATCGAGCCACGCGTCGTCGTTCGCGGCACCCTGCCGGAACCATCGTTTTGCCTGGATTCGGGAACGAGCGGGTCGAGGAGCGGCTCGCGGACCGGCGAAGGCCTGCGCGTGAAGGGCACGACGTTCAACTAACGCCGCTCGCGCAGAAGATCCTGGGCTGGTACGCGGAGCTCGGGCGCACGCATCTGCCCTGGCGTCGCGAGCCGACGCCGTATCGCGTCGTCGTCAGCGAGTTCATGCTGCAGCAAACGCAGGTCGAGCGGGTTATCCCGGCGTTCGAGAGCTTCGTCGCGCGCTTCCCGGATTTCGCCACGCTCGCGGATGCGTCGCGGGCCGACGTCGTCCGCGCGTGGCAAGGGCTCGGTTACAATTCACGCGCGGTGCGATTGCATGAGTTGGCGCGCTTCGTACGCGACGGTCACGACGGCGTCTTGCCGCACGACGAGGCGGCGCTGCGCGCGTTGCCCGGCGTTGGGCCGTATACTGCGCGGGCGATCCGCGCTTTCGCGTTTGGTGCCGACGTCGTCGCGGTCGACACAAACGTTCGCCGCATCGTCCACCGCACGCGGTTCGGACTCGAGCACCCGCCCAAAGCGAGCGCCGTTGAGCTTGACGACGCGGCGACGGAGTTGCTGCCGCCCGGCCAGGGCTTCGCGTTCAACTCGGCGCTGATGGACTTCGGCTCGACGCTTTGCACGGCGCGCGCGCCGAAGTGCTTGATCTGCCCGTTGCAAGCGGAGTGCGCGGCGGCGCCGCTCGAGGCGGCAGCGATCGCGCGAGCGGTGGCCGCCGACGGGGTTCGGCGAGGTCGGCGCAAGCCGGTGAAGTTCGAGCGGACGACGCGCTATCTGCGCGGGCGGGTTATCGATCGCTTACGGGCGCTCCCGGCCGAGCGCGCGATCTCGCTCCTCGAACTTCAGAGCGAGTTCGAATCGCTGGTCGCCTTGCACGGTGGGCTCGGGTTCTCCGAGGCGGTCGAGGCGCTCGAGCGGGAGGGTCTCCTCGAGGCCACGCCCGGCGGTTTGCGCTTACGCAGCTAGGTTCTTACGGAGGCAAGGAGCCTACCGAGGCAGGACCGTATGGGCCTTTCAGGACCGGCACATCGTTTGCAGCGCGGCCCGTTTTTACGTGGAGGTTGAAAAAGGCATGAACATAGTCGACCGCGTTCAGTCGATCTGCCTCAAGCCAAAAGAGACTTGGGATAAGATCGCCACCGAATCGGACACGGTTCAGGGGCTATTCACGACCTACATCATCCCGCTCGCCGCGATCGGGCCGGTCGCGGGCTTCATCGGCGGGTCGCTGATCGGGACGACGAGTTCGACGATTCTCGGATCGTATTCGGTGAAAACACCGATCGTCACCGGCCTGGTCGGCGCGGCCGTCGCCTACCTTCTATCTTTGGTCGCGACGTACGTTTGTGCGATCATCGCTTCGGAGTTGGCCCCGACGTTCGGGGGTGAGAAGAGTCAGATCAACGGTCTGAAGCTCGTTGCCTACTCGTCGACGCCGGCCTGGGTCTTTAGCGTCCTCACGATCCTCCCCATCCTGGGGATCGTGGTGCTCGTAGCGGCGCTGTACGGGCTCTATCTCCTCTACCTCGGCGTTACGCCGGTGATGAAAGTCCCGGCCGACAAGCAGGTCGTGTACACGCTGATCTTGATCGTGATAACCATCGTGGTCACCCTGGTCATCGGTGCGGTCGTCGCTGCCTTGAGAGTCGCAGCGGGCGGCATGGTCGGAGTCTAGCGGAGCCCTTCGCGATTGGCCCAGTTGGTTCGGGTTAGCCGGACCAACTGGGTAGATCCGAGTAGCGCTCTTCCTTCCAGGGGTCGGCGTCGTTGTTGTAGCCGCGTACTTCCCGGAAGCCCTTTTGGTCGTGATCGAGGAACTCGATCCCCTTGATCCACTTCGCCGACTTCCAAAAATAGAGTTTCGGAACGAGCATCCGCACCGGGCCGCCGTGGATCGGCTCGAGCGGCTGGCCGTCAAATTCGTACGCCACCAGGCAATCGTCGCCGAGCATCGCCGCGAGCGGCAAGTTCGTCGTGTAGTCGTTGTCGGCGTGCTGGACGACGTGCGTCACTGCCGGTTTCGGCTTCGCGCGCTCGACTAGGCGCCGGAACGGAACGCCGCGCCAGGTCGTCGCCTTCTTCGTCCAGCGCGTCACGCAATGGATGTCGCCGTGCCACTCGACCGCCGGCTCCGCTCGCAACGCGTCCCACGTCAGCTCGTACGGGTTTTCGCAGAGGCCGAAAAAGCGCAGCCGCCAGGTTTTCGGATCGAAGGGCGGGACATCGCCGACATGCAGGACGGGGAACCCGGTCGCGATCGACTGGCCGGGCGGGATGGTCGGGTCTTTCGTCTTGAAGAAGGGCATCGTGCCTAAGACGGTCGGCCCCGCGCGGCGGGTTGCAGACGCTCCGAAGATCCCGTTTCCGACGCGCAAGGTGACGCGCGACGTAGCGAAACGCGAACTCGCGATCCTCGAGCAGACCTATCCGGCGGCGGAGACGGCGCTCGAGTACGACTCACCCTTCACCTTGCTGATCGCGGTCATCCTCAGCGCCCAATGCACCGACGCCCGCGTCAACTTGACGACGCCGTTTCTATTCGCTGCATATCCGACGCCGGAGGCCCTTGCCGCCGCGAAACAGTCCGACGTTGAGCAGATCGTCAAGTCGTGCGGTTTCTTCCGGATGAAGGCCAAGAACATCATCGCCGCGGCGCGCGGGCTCGTCGAGCAGCATGGGGGCGAGGTCCCGAACGATCGCGACGCGCTTGAAGCGCTCCCGGGCGTCGGGCGCAAGACCGCGAGCGTCGTCATGTCCGTCGCCTTCGAGAAAGCTGAACTCGCCGTCGACACGCACGTCTTCCGCGTAGCGCATCGCTTGGGGTTCACGCTCGGGAAAACGCCGCGCCAGGTCGAGGACGACGTGGTGAAGCTCGTGCCGCGGGAGAAAGTCCGCCACGCGCACCATTGGTTGATTCTGCACGGACGCGCGATCTGTAAAGCTCCCGTCCCGCTTTGCCCGAATTGTCCCGTCAAAGCACTTTGTCCGAGCGCGCCGATCGTCGCGCGGCATCTACGGGTGCGCCGTAAGAAGAAAAAAAGCTAGCCCGAGGCTGCGCGAGGTTACGTCGCTGCAGCTTTTTCGCCGAGGTGTTTGTTGATCTCGGCGACGAGCGCATCCGCGTCCTGACCTTCGGCGGGCTGCACGATGACGGTCTTGAAGCGTTCATCATGGGTCGAAAGGACGACGCATTGGCATTTCTTCCCCGGCTTGTAGTCGACGAACGCGAGCCCACCGTGGGTCCAAAAGATGCCGGTGTTGTTTATTCCCGGCAGGCTGGCGCCCCACAGATTGTGCCAAAACAGTTTTAGCGCGCCCTCATCCTCTACTTTCGCGGACGCTATGTGTTCGAACGGGATTTCGAGCGTGCCGTTTAGCGACAGGACTTTTTCGGTCATCGAGAGCTCGACTCGGAACTTGCCACCGGAGAGATCGATTCGTGCCGTGCTGCGCTCCTTTAGGTCCGGCATGAGTACGACGACGTCCCAGCCCGCTCCGCCCGCCGCCGACGCTTCGGAGAAATCGGGAGATTAGAAGCGCAGCGGTCCCGGGTCGTCGAGGTGCGGCGGGCGCGGAAGGACGGCGTCGCGCGAGACGTGCTTGAGCAAGGTCGACGAGGTGAGCGCATCTCGATAGCCCGCCTCGGTCGAAAGCTTCGAGAGGTTGACGAGCGCCGGGACGCTCGCGCCCGTATCGAATTGGTATTCTCCCTCGAGCCCGTCTCCGGAGACGATGACGAGTTGGCGTCCTTCGTCGAGGTCGAGGCTGACGCGCTTCTCACCGAAACGAACGCGCAGACGCAACGGCTTTTCCAAGCGCACGAAGACGACTGCGTTCTTACCGAGGATCGAGTTGAGCCGCTTGATTCCGTCCTGTAGCGCACGCCCGAACGCGGCGAGGCCCGCAGCGGCGTCATCATTCGGAGGACTTTCGCCCGGTTGGTCGCCCTCGCGATTGTCGGCCTGCGATTCGTGCGGGCCGGCGGCGCTCGCGAGCGCCTCTTCGAGTTTCTTTCGCGCGCGAATCTTGTTCGCCATCGCGACGATCGGATTGGGGTTCTCGGGATCCTGGTCCACTCCGAAGCCTTCGCCGTTCGGCATTCCTAAGTCCGTCCTGAGGCAGGCCTCACACGCCTCGGTACGCTAAGCGCAATCTCGATGTCCGAAGAAGCCGCGTCGACCGTGGAAAAACGCAACTCGCTCGCCATCGAGGTCGACAGCCGAACCGTCGCCGTCGGCTCGCACGGCCGGTACGCGCCGCGCATCCCCGACACGCCGGAGCGTCAGCGTCTCGAACGCCAGCGCCACATCCGAGAGGCCGTCTTCGGGGTGCAGGACGGCGTGCTCACCACGCTCGGCATCGCGACGGGGATCGGAACGGCGACCGCGGATCGCGTAACGATCTTGCTGACCGGTTTTCTTTCGCTGTTGGTCGGCTCGATCTCGATGGGCGTCGGGGAGTATCTCGGCAACAAATCCGAACGCGAGGTCGTGCAGAACGCGATCGAGTTCGAGCAGCAAGAGATGCTCGAACAACCCGAAGCCGAGTTCGCCGAGCAACTCGCGTACTACAAGCTCAAAGGCTTCACCGACGCCGAGGCTCAGACGATCGTCGAGCGTCTGGCGAAGAATCCGGACATCTGGCTGCACGAGATGGTGCGCGACGAGTTCGGCATCGATCTGCGCGAAGCGCAGTACGCCGGGCCTGCCTCGGCCTTCGGGATGGGCGGTTCGTTCGCGCTCGGCGCCGTGCTGCCGATCGTCCCGTACCTTTTCCTAAGCCACGAGTCGGCGATCTGGTGGAGCCTCGGGCTCGCAACCGCCGCGCTCTTTTCGATCGGCGCGATCGCGGGGAAGCTCGCCGGACGGAACGTCTTCGTGAAGGGCCTCGAGATCGTGCTCTATGGCGCCGCCGTCTTCGGGATCTCGTACCTCGCCGGCCACTACATCCCGCAACTCTTCGGTCGCTCGGCGATCAGCGTCGGCGGCTAACCCCGAGCGTGAGAGGCAACGCTCGGAACGATCGGCGCTCGGATCAACGCCTCGAAGAGGTCGCCGGCGCGAGCTGCGGCGTCGCGCGCTAATGGGACCAAGGGAGGCCGGCCACGGAAGACGGCCGCATAATTTTAATGGATCGTGAGCCGGATCGCGTACGTGGAAACGAGGGTGGCGTCGGGTTCACCGGAGCCAAAGACTGTGAGGGCATAGGTTCCTGTCTGCGGCAGTTCACCACTCCATCCGTTCTTGTCGATCTGCGCGAGATTGCGTTCTCCGTATGAGAGGAATATCGCCGGACGACGGCCCGTGTGCTTCGTCAGCTCGATCGTCATCCTTTGGCCGGCGCGAGCCTCGACGACGTACCGTTCCCCGAAGTTGAGGGCGACGCTCCCCGAGAGCGTCGTCGCGAACGCACCGGGCGCGAACCGCACGAGCACTTCATACGGTCTCCTTTCGCCGAGCGGTACGTCGTAGATGTGCGACCGCTGTCCGGAGAACGCATAGGTCCTTCCGTTCCACACGTACGCCGCTTCGAAGATCGTATCGATTGTCTCGTGCGTTGGGAGCACGGCGGTACCGTCCTCGCTCACGTCGACCACGTCGGGAATCGTAACGCTGTCGAGCACGCGGCGGTAGCCGCCGGCCGTACGCTCGAAGATCATGATCCGGGCCGACTGGCCAAGCAACATGCATCCGTCCGTTGCAATGGCGCCGGTCATCCGTTTCCCGCCGTGTAACGTGACGTTGCGCAGCTCGAAGGCGCGCGTAACGTATGCTTGCGCCGTCTTGCCGGCTTCCTTTGCGCACGCAGCGGCGCGCTGGTCGCGCATCATCGCGGTGACAAGGTCTTGCGACACCTTCGGCGCCGCAGCTACGACGATCGCCGACGCGAGCGCGATAGCTACCAACGGCGCGTTACCTGGAGGCACCGTTCGCCGGCGGTTTCCATTTCCCGACGAGCGTTCGCGCGATGACGATGCGCTGGATCTGTTGCGTGCCTTCGTAGATCTGCGTGATCTTGGCGTCGCGCATCATCCGTTCGACCGGGTATTCGGTCGAGTAGCCGAAGCCGCCGAGGATCTGCACCGCGTCGGTCGTAACCTTCATCGCGGTGTCCCCGGCCTTGAGTTTGCAGAGCGCCGCCCAAAGCGTGAGATCGGGTGCCGACTCGTCACACTTGCGGGCCGCTTCGTAGAGCAGCATGCGCGAAGCCTCGACCTCGACCTTCATGTCGGCGAGCATGAATTGAATGCCCTGTTGCTGACCGATCGGTTTGCCGAAAGCGATCCGCTCTTGCGCGTACGCGGCGGCGAAGTCGAGCGCGCCTTGAGCGATGCCGAGCGCCTGCGCGGCGATCCCCGGGCGCGATTTGTCGAGGACCTTCATCGCGGTCTTGAACCCGGTCCCCTCGAGGCCGAGCAGATTCTCGGCGGGGATTTCGCAGTTATCGAAGGCGAGTTCGACCGTCGGCGAGCCGCGGATTCCCATCTTTTTCTCGAGCTTGCCGACTTTGAAGCCCGGGAACGTTTTCTCGACGACGAACGCGCTGATGCCGTTGGGTCCTTTGGCCGGGTCGGTGACGGCGAAGACGCAGATCACGTCGGCGACGCCGCCCTGAGTGATCCAAATCTTCGTGCCGTTGAGGATATACTTGTCGCCGTCGCGCACGGCGCGCGTCCGCATCGAGCCCGCAGCATCGGAGCCGCTCCCGGCTTCGGTCAACGCGTAAGCGGCGGTCCACTCGCCGGAGGCAAGCTTCGGGACGTACTTTTGTTTTTGCTCGTGGTTGCCGGCGATGATGATCGGCAGCGCGCCGAGTTCTTGCACGGCGATGATGAGCGAACTCGCGGCGCACGCTTTGGCGACTTCCTCGACGACCTTGACGTACGTGAGGAACGAAGCGCCGAGGCCGCCGTACTCCGCGGGAAAGGGGATCCCGAGCAAGTCGTTCTCGGCGAAAAGTTTTTGGATGTCCCACGGAAACTCGCCGCTCTCGTCGATCGCGGCGGCGCGCGGCGCGACTTTCTCGGCGACGAGATCGCGGACGACTTGGAGGATCATCGCCTCTTCGTCGGAGGTGGTCGATTGGGTGGGAAGCGTGACGCCCATGCTCAGCTCCTTCTCTACGAGGTTTTTACGCCTCGGCGCCCGAGAACCACTGCTATGGATAAAACCGTAGCCTCGGCGGCCGAGGCGGTCGCCGACATTCCGAGCGGCGCCTCGCTTGCGGTCGGCGGCTTTGGCCTGAGCGGCGTTCCGCACAACCTGATCGGGGCGCTCATCGAGCAGGGCGCGACCGATCTGGTCACCGTTTCGAACAACTGCGGGGTCGACGGCTGGGGGCTCGGCGTCTTGCTCGACCAGAAGCGCATTCGGCGCACGACCGGGTCGTACGTCGGCGAGAACAAGGAGTTCGAGCGACAGTATCTCTCCGGAGAACTGGAGCTCGAGTTGGTTCCGCAGGGGACGCTCGCCGAACGGTTGCGCGCCGGCGGTTGCGGAATCGCGGCCTTCTACACGCCGGCCGGCGTCGGGACGCAGGTCGCGGACGGAGGCTTGCCCTGGCGTTACAACCCGGACGGCTCGGTCGCGATTCCCTCGCCGAAGAAAGAGACCCGCTGGTTCAACGGCCGCGCCTACGTCCTCGAAGAAGGGATCACGTGCGATTATGCACTCGTGCGTGCGAGCGTCGGCGATCGTCACGGCAATCTGATCTACCACCACGCGACGCGCAATTTCAATCCGCTCTGCGCGATGTCGGGCCGGATCACCATCGCCGAGGTCGAAGAACTCGTCGAACCGGGCGAGATCGATCCCGAAAACGTGCAGACGCCGGGAATTTTCGTCCAGCGAATCGTCCGCGTCGGTGCGGCCGGCAAACGCATCGAGCGCGTGACGACGCGGAAACGAGGAGCGTAGTATGGCGCTTACCAGAGAAGAACTCGCCGCGCGCGTCGCGCACGAACTCCGCGACGGACAGTACGTCAACTTGGGGATCGGACTGCCGACGCTCGTTCCGAACTATGTCCGGCCGGGGATCACCGTCGTCTTGCAAAGCGAGAACGGGATTCTCGGGATGGGCCCCTATCCGTTCGAAGGTGAGGAGAACCCCGATCTCGTCAACGCGGGAAAGGAAACGGTGACGGTGCTTCCGGGCGCGTCGTTCTTCGATTCGGCGACGTCCTTCGGGATGATCCGCGGCGGTCACATCGACCTCGCCGTCCTCGGCGCGATGCAAGTTTCGGCTAAGGGCGATCTCGCCAACTGGACGATCCCCGGAAAGATGGTCAAGGGAATGGGCGGCGCGATGGATCTCGTGCACGGCGCGAAGCGCGTGATCGTCATGATGGAGCACGTCGCCAAAGACGGCACGCATAAAGTCGTCGAGGAGTGCTCCCTGCCGCTGACAGGCAAGAACGTCGTCGACCGGATCATCACCGACATGGCCGTGCTCGACGTCACGCCGCACGGCCTCACGTTGGTCGAGTGCGCACCCGGCGTAAGCGAAGCCGACGTCCGCAAAGCGACGGATGCGAGGATATTGGTCTAGTCGAGGCTCTTCCGCATTTGCGGGGTGGGGATATTTGAAGAGCTCCCCTCGAGCGGCCTCGAACTAAAGCCCGAAGGATATGGCGCGGCCGGAGAAGCCGTAGACCGGGTCGTTGCCGACGATCCCCTGGACGGCGCCCGTCTTGTCGATCGTAAACGTCGCGACGACCGCACCCGACCCGTCACGCATGATGCCGTTGCTGGCCACGTCGGCTGCCGAAGCCGCGTTCAAGTGGAAGCTCGTCGCAACGCCGGTATCGGCGTTGCTCAAGAGGGCATCGCCGCTGCCGTCACCGTTCGTCGTTCCGCCCAGCACGAAGTTCGCCGACGCGCCACCGTTCGAGGACGTGTAGAAGCGCCGCATCGTCCCCGAATACGAATAGAGTTTCTGCGAGGAAGCTGCGTTTGCGATCGTCGCCGGCGCGCGCGCGGCGCCCATCGTCCACAATGGGCGGCCGGCGCCGTCTCTGAAGGTATCGGAGAACGCAACGTTGCCGGCCGCGTCGCGCTGGTATTCGACATGCTCGACGTACTGAGGCGACCCGGCGGTTTGACGGACCGTCGAATAGACGTTCTGATCGACGTGTGCGATGAACGTCCCGGTGGTTTGCATCGATTGCTTCCACAGGCCCTCGGTGCGAATGAGCGTTCCCGGTTGCGCGGCGAGCAGCGGCGCAGCGAGCGAGAGCGGGGTGGGCGACGAGTAGGAGACGAAGCGGAACGCGTTCGCTCCCGTCAGCGCGATCGTCACCGCGTGCCGTCCGGCACTCACGCCGTCGGACTCGATCAGGGTCAAGATCGGAGCGCCTCCGGCGCTCGACCACTGGAAACGCCAATTCTTGAAGAGCCCGGCGGCAATCGATCCGGAGAGCGAAGTCGACGGCGCGCCGAGCAGTGGTTGCAGTCCCGAGTCGGCATCGTAGGCGTGTCGCTCGATCGCGAGCGACGAGGCAAACCAGGCATCGCGGATATAGGATGAAATCGGCGGCGGTGGCGCAAAGGCGCCGTCGACGAACGGCGAGCCGGCAAGGGACGCGGACAACGCGAGCGATCCGATCGTCGCCGAAGAACTCGTGAGCGCCGCATTTCCGCTCGCGTCGTAGGCGGGGTAGAGCGACGGCGGTGAGCCGGCTAAAGCCAGGAGCGTGAAGCTCGCGTTCTTGGGAAGGCGTGCGGAGAACGTGCCGTCGGGATTACGCGTCGCGAACCAATACGGCGGTTGGAAGGCCGCCGGAATTCCGGAGCGCTGCACGAACGCCGCCGTCCCTTGCAGCGCCGTCCCGCTCGCATCGCTGAGCGCTCCGCGCACCTTCGCGAGCGAATTCGGATCGGAATACGCGATCGCACCCTCCGCTTCGAACGTCCCGCTTGCGTCCGGGACGGTCACGATGACGTGCACGGTGTCGATTCCGGTCCCCGCCGCCGGGGCATAGTACGTCGCATACGGCGTTCCCGGGAATGGGACGATCCGGCCGTGCGCCGGCTGCGTCCACGATACGGCGGCGCGCGCAACGGAGGCGACGTGTCCGTCGTTGTCGACGCCGTTGACTTCGAGCGGGATCGCTCCTCCGTCGACGGCACTGAGCCCGCTCGGGTAAACGACGACCGATGCGAGCGCTGCCGGCGAGCCGTCGAGGATATGCGCGTACGCGTTTTCGACGAAGCGCCGGTTCAGGTCACCGGCCGTTTGCGCCGCCGCGTCGAGTTGCGCCATCACGGGCGACGCGATGCCTGCCGGATCGATGACCACGACGTACGGCGCGGCCTCCGCGTTGCTTTCGAGCGCCGCCTGGTTGGCGCCGGCGTACGAACTGCTCGTCGGGCTAAAGGTCCCCGAGGCATCGGCGATCTGCAGCGAGCCGTCGGGATAGCGCACGATCGCTCCGGGAAGCGGTACCGGCGTCGCGCCTTGCAGCGAGAGGCCGTGCGGCGAGACCGAGAGGCTTCGCGCGCCGCTCTCGTCGATGATGACATGGACGTCGTAGATCGGATGCGTGTAGGCGGAAGCAGCGAGCGCGGCCGCCGACTGCGACGTTGTGGTGTTCGGCGAAACCGAACCGATGTGTCCCGCGCATCCGGCCCAAGCGAGCGCGGCGAGAAACGAGCTCGCGATGATTCGGCCGTTCATGAGTCGAGCAGCCATCCGGCGGCCGCGACGGCCGCCGCGCGCGAGCCGACGCGCATCTTTCGAAGAATACGTCCGACGCTGCCGTTGATCGACCAAGCGCTCAGGCCGAGTTCCGCGGCGATTTGTTTCGTGCTCCGGCCTTTTCCGATCAGGGCCAGAATGCGCAGTTCGCGTGAACTCAATTCGGTGCCGCGGTTCTCGGCGCGCGCTTTCAAGACGTCGCCGTAGCGCGCGATCAGTTCGTGGCCCGGCGTCGCCGACAACTCGGAGGCCAACCGCCGTTTGTAGTCGACGAACGTTCGGCGCGCGCGCTCGGTGTCGCCGGCGGCGAGGGCCGCGTCGAGTGCGATGCGCACGCTCTCTTCATCGAGGGGATCGACGCGCAACGACCGTTCGATAAAGAGTAAAGCCACTGCGGGCGAACCGGCCTCGAGGCGAAGTTCGGCGGTCGCGCGCAGCGCCGCCGCCAACGTGTGCCGCCAGCGGCGCACGTGCGGCGCGAGCCAGGCGTGAACGGCATCTTCTTCGGGGACGCTTTCGAGCAGGCTGATCGTACGCTCGTACAGCTTCTCGGCGTTGCCGGTGTCTTTGGACGCGCGTGCGAACGCGGCGCGCCGAAAGGCCGCTTGCGCCTCGCGAACGTCGGTGCCGGCGACGACGCCGCGCCGCAACGCGAGCGTTACGCCGTCGTACTCGACGTACCGGCCGGGGCCTTCGCTCTCGGGTTCGAGTGCGCGACGGAGCGCGTGCAAGGTGACGCGCAAGCTCGTCTCCGCGGCCGCGGGAGCGCCCTCGGGCCAGAGATCGGCGATCAGGGTCGTCTTCGGTACCGGACCGTCGGCGAGGGCCAATGCGCGCAACATCTCGATCGCCTTGCGCCGCAACCAGCGCGCATCGCGTTCGGTGACGATCTCGGTCCCGATGTGCACGCGGAGCTGTCCCACGAGAAAGATTTCGAGCTGCGCAGGGACGGGTTCGGGGAAAATCGCAAGCGCCGTCGATGCCGCAGCTGCGACGGCGGGGTCTTTCTCGCGCGCGAGTTTGAGCAGGATGGCGCGGGCCTCGAGCCGCGGAGATTTCGTCAACAACGCGATGGCGCGCGCGCGTGCCGTGCTCGATGCCGTCGCATCTTGCGCCAGTGCGATGAGCTCCTCGTCTCCGGCCCGCGCCGCCGCTTCGGCGAGAAGCGCCTCGGCCTGATGCTCGGCGACGCCATGGCGTAACGCCCAGCTCAAGACGAGCGCCGCCGAGCGCGGCGCAGAGCGAAGTGCCGTCGGCCGGCCTTCGGCTCCGAGCCGGGCGAGCGTCGCTTCCAGAGTCTGGGCGGTAAGCGTGCCGAGGCGAACCTCGGCAGCGCGCGCCGCCAAGTCGCTCAGTTGCGTGTAGAACTTATCGGCGAGCGGTGCAAACCGTTCGAAGGCGGCGACGAACGCCGCCGCCGCCGGCGCATGTTCGCCGGAAGCTGCCGCGGTGAGACCTTCGAGAAAGGTCACGAGCGCGCGCTGGTGCGGATCGCCGTTGACGTCGGCAAGCGTCCGCGCTGCGGCCAGCTCGCGCCGAACTTCGAGGCGGCGGCCCGTCAGGATCAACGTTTCGACGCGCGCCGCGTGTACCTCGAATTGCGCGACGCGATTGGGCCGTCGCCCCAGCCTTCGCGCGGCCTCGTCGAGGGCCGCGTGAGCCTTCTCGATCTGCGGAACCGTTTGAGCCAAATGCGCGCGCGCCAAGACGACGTAGGCATCCGGAAGATCGTCTTCCTCATTGTGGAGACGTTCGAGTTCGGCGGCCCGCTCCGCAAGCGTCAAGGCGCGCTCGAGGTCCTCGCGCAGAAAACAATGCGCCCTTGCCTGAACTTTGAGCGCCCGCCCCATCAGCGATTCGGCGCCGCTCGTCCGCAGCAGATCCTCGGAGAGTTCGGCCGTTTCGAGCGACTTTTGCCAATCGCCCTTCCAGCCGTGGATCGTTGCGATCGTCGTCAGGATGTCGTTGCGGCGCGTCGGCGCGGCGAGTTGCAGCGCTTCGGCGCGCGCGAGATGAGGCTTGGCCAGATCGTATTCGAAACGCGCGGCGTGCACGAGGCCGAGCGCCAGCGACGACATCTTCAGATAGGTGTCGCGCTTGGCGCCGCAACGCTCGGCGTCGGCGTACGCTTCCGTGAAGTGCGCGAGGCTTGCGGCAAAGACTCCGTGTCCGCCCGCGCGCAGCTCGTCGGCGAGCATCCCGCGCTCGAGCGCGCAGGAGCACGCGGTCGGATAGTCGCCGGCTGCGAGCGCATATTCCCGGGCTCGCGCGAAGGTCGCGTCGGCACCGGCAAAATCGTACTGCCGCCGCCGTGCGCTGCCCTCGAACTGCAAGAGCCGCGGTCTCTTGCGTTTGATCTCGTCAGGGATCCCGGCCAAGAGGGCGGCGATTCGCTCCGTTTCGTGACCATACTTGATGGCGAGTTGCATCTGCGAAACGTGATCCGCGGCCGCGAGAAAGTTGCCGGCTTCCAGATACTGCGCGACGGCCTCGACCGAACGCCCCGAGGTCTCGAGGAGCTGGGCATAGCGGGTGCGGAGCGCGCGCAGACGATCGGGTTGTTCGCGCGACATCGTTTCGAGCAAGAAGGCCCGGAACAAATCGTGGAAGCGATACGTGCGATCCCCGGCAACTTCGAGATGCAGGTTCCGCGCCAAGAGCGACCCGATCGCGGGGCGCCCGTCGTTGTTCCCCAAGAGATATCCGACCGTCGCTTCGTCGACCGCATTCGGCACGGCGCACACGAACAGAATATCGCGGATCTCGGCCGGCTGCCCGCGTAACACCTCGTCGGCGAGATAGGCGAACAAGGCGCGCTCCGAGCGCTCCGAGCGAAGGTGAAGATCGGTCGTGGTTTCGACGGCGGCGGCTTGCGCGCAGAGGCGCAGGGCCATCGCCCATCCGTCGGCGCGGCGCATCAACGCTTCGAGAGCGTCACGTTCGCGGTTGCCGAGGCCAGCCGATTCGAAGAGCGCGAAGGCTTCATCGCTTGTGAAACGGAGGTCGTCCTGGGTGAACTCGGCGACGCGGCCATCGGCGCGCAGTTTGACGATCGGAGAAAAATCGAGCGGAACCCGCCCTGAGATCACAACGTGTGCGCGCGGCGGAAGCATGCGCAGCATCGTGCCGATCAATTGGCGGACGCCTTCGTTATCGCCGACGGCGTGGAAGTCGTCGATGAAGATCGCGACGTCGCGGGCGTTATCTTCGGTCGTGATCAGGATCGCATTTGCGAGTGAAGCGGCGAAGGCTTCGGGCTCGATCACCCCTGCGGCGCGAAGCGGATCCACGACCGCTCCGAAGCCCGGCGAGGCCGCCTTCAGCGCGGCTTCGAGGTAAGCTGAGACGGTCGCAACGTCTCCGTCGCCCGGCTGGAAGGCGACCCACGCCACGTCGAATTCGGCTCTCGCCGCGTCGGCCCACCGGCGCAGAACGATGGTTTTCCCGAAGCCGGCCCCGGCTGAGACCGTCGTCAGGGCAAACGCGCCGAGCTTGGCTGCATGAGCATCGAGGCGCGGACGGGCGATCGTCTCACCCGGCCGTGCTGGGCGCGAATGCGTCGGAAGAAGCGCAAGGCGCGATGTGAGTGGGCGCGTCGACATCGAACCGCCGTCTTCTCGAACAGGATTGCCAGATGCTCTAAGGAGGCATCCTCTAAGAAACGGAGAGCGCCGGCCGCGCCCGCGCGAACTGCGTATGGTAAAGCCTGGCGTACATCCCATCCCGTGCCAGGAGGGCGGCATGGGAACCGCTCTCGGCGATCCGCCCGTTATCGACGACGAAGATGACGTCGGCGCTCAGGATCGTCGAGAGCCGGTGCGCAATGACGAGGCTCGTCCGGCCGCGCAGCAACTCGACGAGCGCCGCTTGAATCAGCGCCTCGTTCTCCGAGTCGAGAGAACTCGTCGCTTCGTCGAGGATGAGGATGCGCGGGTTCTTCAGCAATACGCGCGCGATCGCCAGGCGCTGACGCTCGCCGCCGGAGAGTTTGTGGCCGCGCTCGCCGACGATCGTCTCGTAGCCTTGGGGCAAGGACGCGATGAAGGTCTGGATGCTTGCCGCTCGGGCCGCCGCTTCGAGTTCGGCCGGCGTCGCGTCGGGCTTTCCATAACGCAGATTCGCCGCGATCGTGTCGTGGAAAAGGTAGGTCTCCTGCGTCACGATCCCAATGTGCTCGCGCAACGATTCAAGTTCGATGTCACGCAAATCGATGCCGTCGAGGGTGATGCGCCCGCTTTGAGGATCGTAAAAGCGGGGAACGAGTTGCGTGATCGTCGTCTTCCCCGCTCCGGACGGGCCGACGAAGGCGGCAACCTGGCCCGGTTCGATACGCAAGTCGATGCCGTCGAGCGCGACCCGTTCTTCCATGTACGAAAAATGGACGTCCTCAAACGAAATCGCGCCGCGAACATCGGAGAGCTTCTGCCCGCGCGTTTCGCCGAGCACTTTCCCTTCCGGCTCGAGATCGAGATATTCGAAGATCCGTTCGAAAACTGCGAGTGCGCTGACGATCTGCACTTGAATTCCGACCAGAGTCGAGGCGGTGCCGTAGAGGCGTGTCAGCAATGCGATGAAAGCGACGACCGTTCCGATCGTCGCGCCGCCGTAGATCGTGAAATAGCCTCCGGCGAGCCAGACGAGCGCGGGACCGATGATCACCATCGCGGTGATCGCCGCGAGAAACCAGCGCCCCACCATCGCCAGGCGAATCTCGAGACCCATCAGATCGCTGCTCGCGCGGTAGAAGCGCGCAGCTTCGAAGGTTTCTCGCACGAACGACTTGATCAACGTGATCCCCGAGATCGAAAGCGTCTCTTGCGTCATGCTCTCGATCTCGTCGCGTTTCTCGCGCGTCTTCCGGCGAACCAGGTACATCTGGCGGCCGACCGGCGACAGCGGGAGGATCATCAGCGGGACGATCGCGAGCGCGATGAGCGAAAGCCGCCAGTCGAGCAGGAACATCGTCACGATCGTCGTCAGGATCATCGCGACGTTGGTCACGATCGAAACGAACGTTCCCGTCACCACGTTGTCCACGTTGTCGACGTCGCTCGAGACGCGGTTCATGATCTCGCCGGTCTTCGTGTTCGTGAAGAACGAGATCGGCATCCGGTGCAAGTGCGAGACGAGCTTCGTGCGGATGTCGCGCATGATCCCTTCGCCGACTACCGAATTCACGTAGCCCTGGTAGACGCCGATCGCCGCGGCGACGAGCGCGGCGGCGACCATGCCCGCGACGTCGAGCCATAACAGATGGACGTCATGCCGCGCGAGCGCGACGTCGATCAAGTTCTTGGTGAACAAGGGCGGCGCGAGTCCCAGGACTGCGCCGATGGCGATGCAGACCAGCACCTGCGTCTCTTGTCGCCAATACGGAAGGAAGAGCGCGGCGATGCGCCGCCAGTCGACGGCGCGTTTGGGCGCCCGCTTCTCGGGATCGAACGCGCCGCTCCACATCAGGTGGATAGGGGAACCGCCGCCTAGCATCGGTCTATCACTCTCGCTTCAACGACCCGTCGGCTCCGCCAAGAGTTGCCGAAAAAACTAGGGCTTTCCGGCGCTCTCCGGCGCGACATTGGGTTGACTGATCGCGACCTTCGCTGAAACCTAGAGCGCACCGGGGTCGCGGGATGTGTGGGTCGAGATCGTGTGAATCGCCGCCGAAGCGCGTGACGCGCGGGAGGCGGCGAGAGGCAGTCGAGGTTTGCCACGGATGGCGAACCGAAGGCGTGGTCGAGACCCACACACCCCGCGATCCCGATGCCCCCCGAGCTACTCTTTGTGATCGCGAAGGTTCTTGAGTTCCCGAAAGAACTCGAGTTCTTTTTCGGTCAGGTGTTCGGGAAGCATGCCGATGAGGCGGACGTACTGATCGCCGTTGCCGCCTTTGGCTTTCGGCATCCCCTTGCCGGCGAGCCGTAAGAGTTTGTTGTTTTGCGTTCCGGGCGGAATGGTCATCGTGACGTCGCCGCTCATCGTCGGAACGCGCACGTCGCGGCCCAACACCAGATCGTAGACGCTGACCGGGAGATCGACGTAGAGATCGTCGCCACGTCGATCGAAGCGATCGTCGTTCGCGAAGTTGACGACCAGGTAGAGATCGCCGTTTGGCCCGCCTCCCGAACCGCTGCCGCCTTGGCCGGCGAGCCGGATGCGCTGCCCTTCGCGCACGCCCTTGGGGACCGTGACCTCGAAGCGCTTCGTCTGTAATTGGCGTCCCGTTCCGCCGCAGACCGGGCAGACCTGATTGTCGACGAGCCCGCTGCCGCGACAGCGCGAGCAGACGTCGTCGATCTGGAGATGCACGGATTTCTTGCCGCCCTTGTACGCCTCCGGCAGGGTGAGATCGATCGACGTCTCGAGATCGCGACCGCGCCTGGCGAAGCTCGGGGTCGCGCTCTGACGCCGGCCGATGCCGGCGAAGAACGAGTCGAAGAAGTCCGAGAATCCGGACCCGCCCTCGCCGAAGTTAAAGGATTCCTCGCCGCCCGATTGCTCGCGGTAGCGGCGCTGCGCCGCGGCTTGCTCTGAGACGCGTTTCCAATCGGCGCCGAGCGCGTCGTACTTCTTGCGCTTCTCGGGATCGCCGAGGACCTCATAGGCCTCGGCGATCTCCTTGAACTTCTCTTCGGCCGCTTTGACGTTCTTCGGGTTCGCGTCTGGGTGCCACTTGCGCGCGAGCTTGCGGTAGGCCGATTTGACGTCTTTCTCGGACGCGCTTTTCGCGACGCCGAGGACCTCGTAGTAATCCTTGTAGTTCAAGTGTTAGGGTTGCGGAACGGACTGCTTCGCGACGACGACCAGCGCCGGCCGCAGCACGTCGTCGCCGAGAAGATAGCCGCGCCGAACCTCTTCGATGACCGTTCCGTCTTCGACGTCCGGGACGTCGCGAGTCGCGATCGCTTCGGCAAGACGGGGATCGAACGGCTTTCCCGTGATCTCGATCGGGCGAAGCTGCTCGCTCGCGAGCAAGGCTTCGAACTCTTTGAGCGTCGCGCCCAAACCTTCGCGCAGACCATCGGAATGCTCGTAGGTCGTTGCGCGGCGCAAGTTGTCGAGAACGGGTAAGAATTTGCCGACCAGTGCCTTGCGGCCGGCCGTCAGACGCTCGAGCGCGATCCGTTCGGCGCGCTTTCGAACGTTCTCGATCTCGGCGCGCGCGTATTGCAGCTCCTTGTAGCGTTCTTCGGCGAGAGCTTCCGCGGCGGCAAGCGCCCCCGCCTCATCGCCGAGCACCGGCGACTCGGAGCGGATCTCCGAGTCGCGTCCCTCGATCTCCATCGTCGCGAGCCGTTACTTCGCTTCTTTGAACTCGGCGTCGATGACGTCTTCGCTCTTGGGACCTTCGGCGTTCGGGGTCGTCCCGTCGCCGTTCGCGCCCGGAGCGCCCGCGCCCGGCCCCGCCTTTTGGTAGAGCGCTTCGGCCATCTTATAGGACGCCTGCTGTAAGCGGTCGGTGGCGGCCTTGATTTCGTCGGCGGTTCCGTTTTCGCTCACGCGCTTGAGCTCGGACAGAGCGGTCTCGACCTCCGACTTTGAGGTGGCCTCGAGCTTGTCGCCGACTTCCTTGAGCGATTTTTCGGTCGCGTAGATGAGGCTCGATGCCGCGTTGCGGATCTCCGCTTCTTCGCGCTTGCGATGGTCGTCCGCCGCATGCGAATCAGCCTCGTGAACCATCCGATCGACTTCATCCTTCGAGAGGTTGGTCGAAGCGGTGATCGTGATCGCCTGCTCGCGACCCGTGCCGAGATCCTTCGCCGCAACGTTCGTGATGCCGTTGGCGTCGATGTTGAACGACACTTCGACCTGCGGAACGCCGCGCGGAGCCGCCGGAATCCCTTCGAGCCGGAAGCGCCCGAGCGTCTTGTTGTCGGCTGCCATCTCGCGTTCGCCCTGGAGCACGTGGATGTCGACCGACGTTTGGCCGTCTTCGGCCGTCGTGAAGACTTGCGACTTCTTGGTCGGGATCGTCGTGTTGCGCTCGATCAGTTTGGTCATCACGCCGCCGAGGGTTTCGAGGCCCATCGATAGCGGGGTGACGTCGAGTAGAACGACGTCGCGCACTTCTCCGGCCAAGACGCCGGCTTGAATCGCGGCGCCGATCGCCACGACTTCATCGGGATTGACGGACTGATTGAGCTCTTTGCCCGTCAACTTTTTGACCAGGTCTTGGACGACCGGCATGCGGGTCGCGCCGCCGACCAAGATGACCTCGTCGAGCTTCGAGATGTCGAGCTTGGCGTCGGAGATCGCCTGTTTGAAGGGCGCGATCATCCGGTCGGTCAGATCGCTCGTCATCGCTTCGAATTGGGCGCGGGTCAGGGTCACGTCGAGGTGTTTCGGCCCGCTCGCATCGGCCGTGATGAACGGCAAGTTGATATTCGTCTGGACCATCGAGCTCAACTCGATCTTGGCCTTTTCGGCGGCCTCCGTGAGCCGCTGCAACGCCTGGCGATCCGCACTCAGATCGATCCCCTGGTCCTTGCGGTATTCACCGACCATCCAGTCGACGATGCGTTGGTCGTAGTCGTCGCCTCCGAGCCGTGTGTCGCCGTTGGTCGACTTCACTTCGAAAACACCGTCGCCGACCTCGAGGATCGAGACGTCGAACGTTCCGCCGCCGAGATCCCATACGAGGATCGTCTCGTTGCCCTTCTTATCGAGGCCGTACGCCAGCGCTGCCGCAGTCGGCTCGTTGATGATTCGCAGAACTTCCAGCCCTGCGATGCGGCCGGCATCTTTAGTCGCCTGCCGCTGCGCGTCGTTGAAGTACGCCGGAACCGTGATGACCGCTTTGGTCACGCGTTCGCCGAGATACGTCGACGCGTCGTTGACGAGTTTCTGCAGGATCATCGCCGAGATCTCTTGTGGCGTGTAATCCTTGCCATCGATCTTGACTTTGAAATCCGTTCCCATCGTGCGCTTGATCGACTTGATCGTGCGCTCCGGATTGGTGACCGCTTGACGTTTCGCGAGTTGCCCTACGAGACGTTCGCCGGTCTTGGTAAAGGCCACGACCGACGGCGTCGTCCGGCTTCCTTCTGAATTCGCGATGACGGTTGGGGTTTGCCCTTCCATAACGGCGACGACCGAATTGGTCGTGCCTAGGTCGATACCGACCACTTTAGCCATAAATTGTTTCTCCGTTTCGGACCGCCTGGACCAGCTGCACGCTCATCCGTTGGGATGCGCGACGCGCTTTCGCGCCTTTGCCTTGCCGCTTACGACGATCGGTGATACGCCGAATGTACCCCGGCGCGGGGATTTCACTCCTTAAGATACACCCGACCGCCTGGTTGGTTTCGCGAGGGTGAAAAAAGCAAGGCGCCCGGGGCGTGAGCGCCGGGCGCCTTGCTGAGGGGGCGGTTAAGCCCGTCTAGGGCTGCTGCTGTTGCTGCTGCTGGGGGACCATCGTGTCGGGCGGCCGTTCGGCGACCTTCACGTCGACCAGCTTCCGGACGCCGGCGCTCCAGACTTCGAGGGCGATCGACTGACCGGGCTTCGTTGCCTTGATCGCGGCGACCGCGTCGCTGTAATTGACGACGTCCTTGCCGTTGACTTTCTGGATGACGTCGCCCGGTTGGAGTCCCGCTTGGTCGGCAGGCGTACCCTGAATGACCTGCATGACCGCGACGCCGTCGCCCTTGTAGTTGAGCTGCACGCGCAGGTTGGGCGTGACGGTTGCGAGCGCCGCGCCGATGTAGCCGACGCCGGTCCCCTGGTGAACGCCCGGGTTCTTCTCGAGGAGCCCGACCTGCTCGCGTACGGTGTTCGATGGAATCGCGAAGCCGATGCCTTGCGCGCCGGCCTGCGGGTTCGCCGTCGACTGATTGACCCCGATCAGGCGGCCGTCGATGTCGATCAGCGGGCCGCCGGAGTTGCCGGGATTGATCGGCGTCGAGATTTGGAGCAGTCCCTTGAACTCTTGAGCCGTGCCGCTTTCGTTTCCGATCACTTCGTCGCGGTTGAAACCCGAGACGACGCCGAGCGAGACCGATTGCTGCAGCTGCCACGGTTCGCCGATCGCGATCGCCCACTGGCCGGCTTGAAGTTTGCTCGAGTCGGCGATTTCGACCGGTGGCGGCAACTTCTTGTAATCGTCGACTTTGACGAGCGCCACGTCGGCGCCGATGTTCATCGCGTAGACGTGACCCGGGACGCGGTCGTTATTCTGGAAAACGACCTCGATCTTCGAAACGTTCGCGCCGTTCGGTGGACGGACAACGTGCGCGTTGGTCACGATCAGGCCGTCGCGGGAGATCACGAATCCTGAGCCCGACGCTTGGGCGTGATAGCGCTGGATGCGCTGCGGGCTCTGCTGGCCGAAAAGTTGAGCGAGCGGATCGGACGGAACGATTTGTTGTCCGTTGACGGTCACGTTGAGCGCGACGACCGACGGCGCCACGCGCTTGACGGCGCTGATGATCCGGTCCTGATCGCTGACCGCCAGCGGCGCCGCGCTGACGGCCGGGGGTGTGTTGCCCGGTCCGGCGACGCCCGCAAAATGGGTGCTCGCGTAGAGCATCATCGAGAAACTTCCGATGACGGCCCCGACGAGCGCAACGATGAGGGTTGGAATGATTCTATTCTTCATTTCTTTCCTTGCGGTGAACTATTTTGGGGACTACTTCGCCAAACGACGGAGGTGGCATTCGGGCTGCGGTTCTTCCCCAAATTCTAATCTGTCGCAGGGGGCTGGGAAGAGCCTCGGACGGCTCCACGCGTTTCGTCGGCGACCACGAGCCCGTCCTTGAGACGAATGACCCGGTGGGCATGCCGAGCGACATCGGCGTCATGAGTGACCATGATAATGGTTCGGCCGTTTCGGTTGAGCTCGGCGAACAGGCCCATGAGCTCCTCGCTCGTTTGGGAGTCGAGGTTGCCGGTCGGTTCGTCGGCGAGGATGACGGCGGGGTCGTTGACCAGCGCCCTGGCGATCGCGACCCGCTGCTGCTGGCCGCCGGAGAGTTCGTTCGGCTTGTGATCGGCACGGTCGGCGAGCCCGACCTCGGCGAGCCGCCGGCGCGCCGCCTCGAGCCGAGCGCGACCGGGGACGCCGGCATAGAAGAGCGGGAGCGCAACGTTCTGCACGGCGCTGCGGCGCGCCAGCAGGTTGAATCCCTGGAAGACGAAGCCGAGCCGTTTGAGCCGGATTGCCGCCAGGTCGTTGTCGTCGAGGGTCGAGACGTCGATCTCGTCGAGCACGTAGGTGCCGCTTGTCGGCCGGTCGAGGCAGCCGAGAAGGTTCATCAGGGTCGACTTCCCCGAACCCGACGGTCCCATGATCGCGACGTACTCGCCATGCTGCACCTCGAACGAAACGCCGCGCAGCGCCTCGACGACGACGTCGCCCATCCGGTACTGCTTGGCGACCGCGCGGCAGACGATCGCCTCACTCATAGCGGAGCGCCTCGATCGGATCGAGCCGCGCGGCCCGATATGCCGGATACGTTCCGAAGACGAGCGTCACGATCGTCGCGAAACCGACCGCGATGAGCACCGATTGCGCCCAAGGGATCGGCGCGATCACGCCCGAGACCGCGATCAGGACGAAGTGGTTGATCAGTCCCCCGATCGCGAGTCCGATGACAAGCCCGATCCCGCAGCCGATCGACGAGAGCAAGAGCGCTTCGATGAAGAATTGGGCCAAGACCTGAAATCGGGTCGCTCCGATCGCCTTACGAACGCCGATCTCGCGCGTTCGTTCCGTGACCGAGACGAGCATGATGTTCATGATCCCGATCCCGGCCACGACGAGCGAGACGGCGCCGATCAGCGCGACGACCAGCGTCATCGCGCCGAACACCCCGTCCATCGCCGAGGTGAACGACTTGCGGTCGAAGGTCGCGTAGTCCGAGCGTGACGACTTCAACGCTTTAAAATATTTCACGACCGCGACCTCCGTCTCGCCGATGCGCGACGGATCGGAGACGACGAAACGCGCGAAGAGCAGCGGCGACGAGCGGATGTAGTCGTGTTCGTATGCGGTGTACGGGATGAAGAGGTCGCCGCCGAAGGTGATCGGGATGATGCCCTGGACGGGCTTGGTCCGGACCCCGATGACGACGAACCGGTGCTCGCCGATGCGGATGCTCTCGCCGACCGAATCGGCGCTGCTGAACAGTCGCTGATTCGCGGCGTCGGAAAGCACGCAGACATGCGCCGCGCCGGCGACGTCCTGCGTATCGATGTTGCGGCCGTATCGCAGCGGAACGTCGATGAAGCTGACGTCGGAGTCGGCCGAGATCGTCATCCGCGGATGAGCGTGCGCGAAGGAGACGATGCGTTGGGTACCTCCCGCGGGCATCGCGACCGCGACGTTCGGGATCACGTTTTTCGCGCGCTCGATGTCGCCGATCCGAAACGCCGCTTTGGCGATGTCGGCCTGGCGTGCGTTGGGGAAGAGGATGAAGCTGCGGTCGTTGAGGCTCCCGAGCACGCCGCCGACCGCCCCCGACATCGCGTGACCGAGAATTTGGATCGCGATGACCGCGGCGACTCCGATGATCAAGCCGAGGATCGTCAGCAGGGAGCGCGCGCGATTGCCGTTGAGGACTCCGAAGGCCTCCGCGAAAAACTGTCCGATCACGAGCGCAAAGCCTCGATCGGATCGAGCCGTCCGGCGCGCAGCGCCGGATAGGTCCCGAAGACGACGCCGACGATCGTCGAGAAGCCGGCCGAGATCGCGATGATTTGGGGCAGCGGGACCGGCGCCGGTCCGAGCAGCTTGGTCACGATGCCGCTCGCCAGCAGCGCGAACGCGATTCCGATCAGCGTGCCGGCCGCGCCGCCGATCAGCGAGAGGATGACCGCCTCGAGGAGAAATTGCGTCGCGATGTCGCGCCGGCTCCCGCCGATCGCCTTGCGAATTCCGATCTCACGCGTGCGTTCGGCGACCGAGACGAGCATGATGTTCATGATCCCGATTCCCGCAACCAGGAGCGCGACGCCGCCGATCGCGGTCACGCCGAGCGAGACGACACCGATCACCTTTTCGAATCCGCTCAAGAACGCGGTCGCATCCTGTAGTTGGTATTTCGAGCGGGGACCGTGAAGGTGGCGCAGCGTAGCGAAGACGGAATCTTGAACGCTCGCGAGCGCGACTCCCGGTTGGGGATAGATCGTCAGGCCGTCGACCGGCCCCGGCGCGATCTCGTGGAACGTCGTGTAGGGGATCTCGACGTAATCGGAGGCCCCGACGGTGCTGAAGATGCTCGCTTTCAATTCGTCGTAGACGCCGATGATCGTGAAACGGACGCCGTTGATGCGCACGACCTGTCCTAAACCGTACGCGCCGCCGAAGAAGCGCCGCTCGAGCGGCTGGCTGATCAAGGCGACGTGCTCGGCGTTGTATACCTCCGGCGTCCCGATCCGCCGGCCTTCCCGCAGGGTGAGCGAATCGACGACGTAATCTTGTTGGCTCGTGACGGCGCCGACGTAGGTGACGCCGTTCGCGCGCATCGCGTAATTTCGCTGGTAGTCCGGGAAGACGTATTTGACGGCATCGGCGTCGTCGGCGGCGACGGTCGCGACGTCGCGGAATTGGATGTTCGCGGTGATCGGATCGTCTTGACGCGGATCGGCGAAGACGAAGAGTCCTGGATCGCCGAAGGCGTTGAGCGAGGCGGATATCCCCGAAGAGGCCGCGCTCCCGATCCCTAATACCGCGATCACCGAACTCGTGCCGATGATCATCCCGAGCATCGTCAGTATCGAGCGCGCGCGATTTTGCCAGATCGCCTCGAAGGCTTCGGTCGCGTAGGCGAGTAGCCGGTTCACGACCCTGGCGAAGACGACGGGGCGGGCGACGGCGACGGCGCCGCCGTGACGCGCGCGTCGGGGACGAGCAAGAGGTTCTTGTCGGCGACGACGACGTCGCCCTCGTGCAGGCCGCTCACGATCACGGCGCTCGTGTCATTCTGCACGCCGATCTTCACGTCGGTGCGAATCGCCCGGTCCTTGCGCGCGACGAAGACGTAACTCTTGCCCTTGGCGTCTTTGCGCAACGCATCGACCGGGACGGCGAGGACGTGGGGCCGGTCGCTCGTCACGATATCGACGTCGACGGTCATCCCGTCGCGAAGATACGGCAAGGTTTGGTCGAGCACGATCGTCGTGAGGATCTGGCGGGAGGTGTTGGATGGATCGTCGGACTTGATCGCGAGCGGCGAAATCGCCGTCACGTGCCCGCTCAGCTTCTTCCCGGCGAAATCCTCGCCGCTCACGGTCGCACGCTGGCCGACGCGAAGTCCCGCGATGTCCTGCTCGTCGACCTTCGTGCGCACGATATAGCGCTCGTCGTCGGACATCGTGAAGACGACCTGACCGGCAGTGATCGCGTCGCCCGGCTGCAGCGGCCGCAGCGGGTCGCCGCTCTGCGCGGCGACGCTTGCCACGATCCCGCCGAACGGCGCGCGAATGGTGAGTCGGTCGACTTGGTCGCGCGCGAATGCGAGATCGCTCTCGGCCCGGGCCGCGTCGCCCTTCGCCGCCGCGACGTCGCCGGACTTGTCCTCTGCGGCGTTTGCCAGCGCCGATTTGAGCGCCGCCTGCGCCTGTCGCAGTTGGTCTTCGGCCGCGCGGACGCGGTCGCGTAGGACTCCGCCTTGCCGGGTGAGCTGAGTTGCCAAGATCATTTTCTCGCGCTGCGCTTGATCGAATGTGACTTGCGCTTCCTCGTATCGCGCGCGGGATTGCTCGAGGGCGTCACGCGAGAGCGCCTTTTGAGTGTAGAGATCGGTGTTGGCGTCGTAGGTGCGCTTGGCTTCGCGCAGATCGGTCGCGGCTTTGTCGAGCGCAACCTGCGCGGCGAGCCGCTGCTCCTCCGCGGTCTGACCGGTGTAGCCGAGGCCCGACTGCTGCCCGCCGATCGCGTCCTGCCGCGCCTGATTCAATTGGCTGCGCGCCTGCACGACCGCGGCTTGCGCCTGCACGATGTTCGAGTTGTTTTGCGCGGGGAGTGCGCCGTTCAGCGCAACCGCGCTGCGCGAGTGGCCTTCCGCCGACACCGCGCTCGCTTCGGAGTCGTTGAGGTTCGAAACCAGTTGCGGGTTGACGATCGTCGCGAGCAATTGACCTTCGATCACGCGATCGCCGGCTCTGACCAAGATCAGGCCCATGTTGCCGCCAACGCCGGCCGGGATCGTGATCAATCGCGGATGTTGCACGACGCCCGTCTCGGGCAAGCTCGTCGTGAACGTGGTGTAATGGACCGGCTGCATGCGAACGGCGAGTTCACCGCCGCGCCCCCGCGTCGCAATCAACGCGACCAGGACGAGCAGCACTAGCCCTCCGATGACGATCAGCGTGTTGCGGCGGCGATTCATAAACTCCCCACGTTGGCTGCGCCGGCCGGATCGGCCGGGCCGAGGCTTAAGCGTAACTTTATGTCCGAGACGACGTAGGCGACGCGCGCCGCGACGAGATCGTTTTCGGCGGAGAGCGCCGTCTGTTCGGTTTGCGTCACGTCGGTGAACGAGATGAGCCCGTTCTTGTACTGCAGTTGCGCGATGCGCGCTGACTCGCGCGCGAGTTGGGCGGCGGCTTTGGCGAGCGCCAACTTGTCAAAGGCCGCCTGCAGGTTGCGAGCGGCGGCGCGGACGTCGCGTTCGACCGCATCGATCGCCGACTGATAAGCCGCGGCCGCCGAAGCGATCTGCGCTCGCTCGGCATGGTGGTTGGCGGCCCGCGATCCGTAATCGACGAAGGGGACCGTGAACGTCGAGGTGATTCCAAGTTGCCAGAAGCCCGGGCGTCCGCGCTGCACCGGCGGCGTGAGGAGCGGGCTCGGGAAGCTCACGCCCGGGAAAAGTTGGCGCTCGAGATTGTAATTCGCAATGGTTGCGGCGTTCGAAGCGTCGATCTCTTGCTGCTCGAGCACGAAGGTGGTCGGCGAGACCTGGCTCCCGAACGCGCCGCTCAACTGCACCGTCGGCCGTAGATCCGTGTCGATCGCAGCGTCGCCGAGCCGCGCGGCTTGCAACGTCGCCTGCGCCGCCGCGACCTCGGGCCGGTTGACCTTCGCGAGCGCCGTCAGCGCGGCCGTCGACGCGCGCGGTAACGCGGGTTCGGGAAGATCGGCCGGAAGCGCAAACGTCGCGTCGGGCGATGCGCCGATCTCGACCGCGAGCGCTTCGCGTGCGTTGGCTTCGTCGGCTCGCGCCTGGACGAGCGTCGCTTCGCTGCGCGAAACGGCGACTTGCGCGCGCAGCACGTCGACGCCGGCGATCCGCCCGACCCGTTCCTGGGCCCGCGCCGCGTCGAGCAGTTGCTGCTGGTACGCGAGGTCGTTTTCGTCGAGGTCGACCGCCCTACGTAACGCTGCGAGGTTGTAGAAGTCGCTCGAAACGCCGAGCGCGGTCGCTTCTTGCTGGACTTGCAATTCGCCGGACGAGTATTGGACCATGCGCTTCGCCTGCTCGGCTGCGAGCTGCGCCGCGCCGTTGTAGAGATTGTACTGCGAGAGCACCTGCGCCGTGTTCTGCGAGAAATTGCTGACCGGAGTGATTCCGAACTGGGCGAAGCTGCCGCTCAAATTCGAGGACTTCGCGATCTCGTTTTGCAATTGGCCGGCGATGCTCGGATACTCCGCGGCCCGTCGCTGCACGAGCGTCGAGACGGCGTTTGCGATGTCGGCCTCTCGCGCGAGCAAAACCGGCGCGTGACCGAGCGCGTAGCGGACGGCCGCGGCCGCATCGAGCTGCTGCGGAGCGCGATCGTTCTCCGCGAGCGCCGGCGCGAACCCGAGCGCGAACGAGAGAAGACCGGCCGAGAATGCGGACGCATACGCGACCGGCCTTCGCGAAAATCGCACCATTTACCGAACGGTCATTGAGCGAAGGCGGCTCCGATGAGCGCGCTCCCAAACACGATGACGATCGCTCCGGTCCAAGCCCAAACAGGCTTGATGCGGGAGGTCTCCTGCAGTCCGAGCGAGAGCAGGATCAACGACCAAATCGCAAACGGGCCGATCGAACCCAACAAGGCGCCAATCTTCGGTGACGTGTTCGGGACGAGCCAGCCAAGGTTCGGGATGATGTTGTAAATGTCGCGCGCGCTCGAAAAGGAGTCGGGGCCGCGGAGATACGAGATGAAGCCGACGAGGAGATAAGCGATTCCCCAGGTGACGATCGCAACGTTCATCGCAAGTGCGAAGAAACGCTTGAAGTTACCGTCGCCGCCCGAGATCGCGTTGACGACGAGCATGACGAGCCCCGTAAAGAGCGCGCTGATCATGACGAGGACCGGATAGAAGACCCAGGTGAAGCGCTGGATCGTCAATTGAACGGCGAGCATCTGCTGGCGCTGCTCCGGCGTCATTTGCGCGATCCGCGGGTCGGTTTGAGCCATTTGCGCGGAGATCGACGTCATCATGTGTTGGCCCGCCGGAATCAGGAGCACCGCGCCGATCGCCCCGAGCACCGAGACGGCGATGAACGCCCAGAGCCAATTCGGCTGCTCCCGCAAGGCCGCAAAGGCGGCCTTCGGGGCGACGATCACGTCCCACAAGATCGTAAGTCCGCTGCTCTTAGGAGCGGCGGCGGCTGTCTGACCCATCGGTTAGCCTCCTTCAGGTTATACGCGAGTGTTTCGCCGATGTTTCGCCATCAAGCGCTCGCACCCTGAGGTTAAGGGGCCCTATATGAAGAGGTAGAGGAACGCCACCCCCAGGGCGATTGCGCAAGGGACGACGAGCGCCGGGGTCAGCCGGATCCCGCCGATGGCATGCGCCCCGAAGGCGACGAGCAGGATGCTCCAGACCGTCGTCAGGTCGAACGAGGAGAGGAAGGTGACCTCCCGAGCGTTATTCGGCGTCGCAAAGATCGCGAGCGAGAATGGGAGCGCGTTCGCGATTTGTGCCAGGGTATGATACTGTTCGGCCGGATGTAGCCGGACCGTGATCGCTTCGGCGAGCGTCCCGAGTTGCGACGGGATCGCGGCGTTCGCGGCGAGCGAGAAAAATGTGCGGTACCGGGTCCAGTATTTGGACCGATCGCCCGCGGCGAGGTTGGCGAAGATGCTCGCGACGATACTCCAGCTGTAGACCAAGAGCACGAGCTGGAGCAGCGCGGAGCTCGCGATGGCGAGTCTTTCGTTTGGATCGATCGTTTTGGTACCGGCGACGTGCATGATCGCGGGCAACATGAGGACGTTGCTCGCGACGTTGCATGCGACCATGACGAGGATTGCGGGCAGGATCGGGCGCTTGACGGCGATCGTGGCGAAGGCGCGAGCCGGCGCAATCAGGATGTCGATGAGGACGGTCGCGCCCGGGCGCGATGTCGCCTCCGGAGCCGGCTCGGCTTGCACGCCGACCCATTGGCGATCTTCGCGCGAAATGCTTTGCTGGCGCAGCCTAGCTAGCGCTCGAGGAGCTTGTCGACCGGGAGGCGGCGCTCGATGACGTCGGCGGCCCGATCGAGGCCGGCTTTGCGCAATTCGAGCAGTCGCATGCGCAGGTAACTCGCCATCCGGCGCCTCACGCGGGCGGCGTAGAGATCCCCGGCGCTCACGGGCGGGACCTTGAGATTCGATCGTCGCCGCGGGCGCGGGTGGCGTCGAGTGATCGGCGGTCGCGCGGGCGACCGGACGGCGCTCGCCCGGCGTGACGGAAGCGTCGTCGCGGCGAAAAGCAGGAGGGTGCACATGACCATGCCCGCCCATCACGCCGGAGCGGTCGCGCCGCAAGCCGAAGGGCCGACCAGAGGCTCCTGAAATGAATCGCAATGCCGGCCGTGCCGACGCGCTCGTCGTCCCGGCGCCACCCGACCAACCGTTCGTCCGCATCGTTCCGCTCGGCGGTTGCGGTGAAATCGGTCGCAACATGACCGTCGTCGAAACGCGCGACGATTTGGTCGTGGTCGACTGCGGGCTGATGTTCCCCGACGACGAGATGCTCGGCGTCGATATCGTGATCAACGACTTTACGTATTTGCGCGAGCGCTCCGACAAGTTTCGCGCCCTGCTCGTGACGCACGGGCATGAAGACCACATCGGAGGGATACCCTACCTCTTGCGGGAGTTCTCGGTCCCGGTCGTGGGAACGGGGCTGTCACTCGCGCTCATCAAGGCGAAGATGCGCGATCATAAGCTCGGCGAGGTAAACTTTCGAACCGTCCAACCCGGCGAGAGGGTCGCCTACGGCGAGATCGAGACCGAGTTCATCCACGTCACTCACAGCGTCGCGGGCGCCTGCGGCTTGGCCCTGCGGACGCCCGTCGGGACGATCTTTCACACCGGCGATTTCAAGTTCGACCAAACGCCGATCGACGGACGGCCGGCCGATTTTGCGGCGCTCGCGCGGGTTGGTGAAGAGGGCGTACTGTGCCTGCTCTCCGATTCGACCAACGCCGAACGTCCGGGTCACACGCCCTCGGAGCGCATCGTCGGAGACGCGTTCGCCAACATCTTCGCGCGTGCGCCCGGCCGCATCATCGTCACCTCGTTCGCTTCGAACGTTCCGCGGATCCAACAAGTCATCGATCAAGCGCTGCGCTTCGATCGCAAGATCGCACTCTTGGGGCGTTCGCTGCACAACGTGGTCCAGGCCGCGCGCGAACACCACCATCTGCGCCTCCCGCCCGAGCAGACGATCGACATCGAGCAGGTCGACGAATATCCGCCCGAGCGCGTCGTCGTGATCACGACCGGCTCGCAGGGCGAGCCGATGTCGGCGCTCTCCCGGCTTTCGGTTCGCGATCACCCTCGCATGAAGATCGTGGCCGGCGATACGGTGGTCATCAGCGCGACGCCGATTCCGGGCAACGAGAAGAGCGTCTCGCGTACGATCAACAACCTGTACCGGCTCGGCGCGACCGTCATTCACGGTACGGCGCGCGGAACCGCGCACGTCTCGGGGCACGCGTCGCAAGAGGAACTCCTGTTGATGCTCAACCTCATGCGGCCGGCCTATTTTATTCCGGTTCACGGGGAGTACCGGATGCTCGTAACGCACGCGACGCTCGCTCAGAAGACGGGCGTCGAGGCGTCGCATTGCTTCGTCATCGAGAACGGCGACGTCATCGAATTCACGAAAGACCGCGCCGAGAAAATTGGGAAGACGTACGGCGGGAACGTGATGGTCGACGGGACCGGCGTCGGCGACGTCGGTGAGGCCGTGCTGCGCGACCGCCGCCATCTCTCCGCCGACGGAATCCTAATGGTCGTCGTGACCGTCGATGCGGAAGAAGCGCGCGTCCTATCCGGACCGGACGTGATCTCGCGCGGCGTCTTCTATCTGCCTGAATCGGACAAGGTCATCGGCGAACTCGAGCGGATCGTCTCCGACATTTTGGCCGGCTGTTCGGCCGAGGGGATGCGCGACGTCTCGACCGTGAAGGAACACATCCGCCAGGGACTCTCCAAGGCGGTTTACAAACGCACGCACCGCCGTCCGATGGTCATCCCCGTCGTGATGGAGGTATAGGTGTCGTGCGACCCACGAGCAATCGCAAGCAGTTCCTGGCCGCCGTTGCCGCGGGAGCTGCATTGAGTTTCAAGAGCTCGGCGAGCGCCGAGCCTTCCGCCCCTCCGTCGCCGAGCCCGACGGAGAAGCCGCCCTCGGAGGCGGCGCTCGCGCTCGCGGCGACGATGCGGCGCTTCGACCCGAAGCTCAACGATGCGGAGATTACGACAATTGCGCGGGGCATCGATGAGGGAGCGCGCTTCGGAGCGGCGCTCAACCCGAAGAAGAAGCGCTTGCGCAATTGGGATGAGCCGGTGACGACCTTCGTGCTTCCGTAGCGATGATGAACGAGGATGTGGCGTTCGCCGGCATCGCGGCCTTAGCGCGCCTGCAGACGAACAAGAAGATCTCCTCACTCGAGCTGACCGATCTCTATTTGTCGCGACTCGCAGAGTTCGGGCCGGTGTACGGTGCGCTCGTGACCTTGATGCCCGAGCGGGCACGCAGCGAAGCTAAACGCGCCGATCGCGAGCGCGCCGCCGGACGTGTGCGCGGCCCGTTACACGGGATTCCGTACGGCGTGAAGGATTTGCTCGCGGCCGTCGGCGCGCCGACGACCTGGGGAGCGGCGCCTTATCGCCGGCAGCGGTTCGCGTACGATGCGACCGTCGTGCGCAAGTTGCAGGCAGCCGGTGCGGTGCTGACCGCAAAGTTGGCGATGGTCGAGCTCGCCGGAGGGTTTGGGTACGGACAAGCGGATGCGTCGTTCACCGGCCCCGGCCGCACGCCGTGGAATCGCGCGTTCTGGAGCGGCGGTTCGTCGAGCGGTTCGGCGGCGGCGGTCGCGGCCGGCCTCGTTGCATTCGCGATTGGGTCCGAAACGTCGGGTTCGATTCTGTTCCCGGCGACGAGTTGCGGCATCACCGGATTGCGACCAACCTATGGGCGCGTGAGCCGCCACGGTGCGATGGCGCTATGCTGGACGCTCGACAAGCTCGGACCGATGGCACGTTCGGCCGCCGATACGGAGACGGTCCTGCGCGCGATCGCGGGCGCCGACGAGAACGATCCGACCGCCGTCGACCGCCCGTTCGGGACGCCGGGGCGGCGCCCGCGCATCGGCGTCTTGGCGAAGGCGACCTCAAAAACGATGCCTGCGGTGAAGACGAACTTCGAGGCGTCGCTCAACGTCTTACGCGAGTTCGCCGACGTCGTCGAGGACGTCGCGTTGCCGCGCTTGCCGTATGGTGCCGCGGTCGAGACGATCGTACGCGCCGAAGGTGCGGCGGCCTTTCGCGATCTCATCGAAAGCGGGCGTTCGCGCGAGCTACGCGCCGTCGACGATCGAACCGGCGGGTACGTCGGTTATACGACGCTCGCCGTCGACTACATCGACGCGTTGCGGCAACGGCGATTCATGATCGAAGCGTTTCGTCGCGCATTCGGCGGCTTCGATGCGATCGTCGCGCCAACGTTGCACACGCTGGCCTATCCCGTCGACGTGCCCTTCGAGCGGGCGTACCCGAAATATCGCGGCGGCGTTAGTTTGATCGCGCCCGGCAATCTCGTCGGCGTTCCGGCAGTCGGGCTCCCGAACGGGTTCGGCGACAACGGGTTGCCGACGGGGCTCTCGCTGCTCGGCGGGGCTTTCGGCGAGGCGAAGTTGACCGCGATCGCGCGGCGCTATCAAGCGCGGACCGCGCACCATCGCAAGCATCCCATGCTCGTTACCGCATCAGGCGCCGAGAAATGAACGAGCCCGGCGGTTCACGCCGGGCTCGCTCGGTCGTTGGTTCGTTTGGTTTCGACTAGTATGTGGCTGCGGTGAAGGTCGAGAACGAGACGTCGGCTTGCCCAGCCCCGCCTAGCAGGGTCGGCGTGGCGCTCGCGTTCTGCGGGGGACCCGCTTCGAAGAGCGGGTAGTCCGCCGCGATGCAGTTGACCCGATAGGTGTCGCCGGCGACGAGCGACGGGTTCGTCCCGCCGGCCGCGCCGGTCACGCCGAGAGTATCCGAGAGGGCTCCGCTCGCCGTTCCGCCGCCCGAAACGAGGATGGTGTAGTACGTCGCGCCTTGGCCCGCGGTGATCCCTTGCGCGGTACCGGCCGCGTCGTAGTTGGCGTCGATGATCTCGATCAAGGTCTCGGTCGTTCCGGCCGGCGACGGAGAGCACGTCGCCGTGCCGCCGCCGAGATGGTCGGAGACGAACGTCGGCGCCGCCGTGAACGCGCCCAGCCCCGTCGCATTGTTCAGGGTCGCCGAATTCGCGGTCACCGTTATGGTCGTGTTGTTCGTCGCGTCCTGCACCCCGATCGAGAGCGAGTAGGCTCCGACCTTCGGCGCGATCGCGAAGTCCGTGAAGCCCATCGAGTAGCCCGTGAAGCCGCTCGGCGTGGTCACCACGCGGGTTTGCGGATACGCCGGCGGGCCGCCCTTGTAGGCGACGCCGGCGGCGCTCGTCGTCGGCGTCGAACACGCCGCAGGGGACACGCTGGAGCACGTGCCCCAGAGCGGGCCCGCCGACGCCTGAGCCGATCCGGTGTAGAACGGCTGCGTGTACAGCGTGAACACCGCCGCGCCGGTCGTCCCGGAGTTCTCCGGCGCGATCCCGTACGAGAAGACGCCGCCCGCCGTCCCGAGGGTCGTGCAGAGCGGTGCGATCCCGACGGCGACTTGCGGGCTCCCCGCAATCATGTTGGGCGCGTCGTTGGTCCCCGCGAAATTGGGACCGGTCACACCGGTCGAGCTGGTCGCGGAGCACGCTGCGACCGCGGCGGTGTTGAATCCGGCCGGGCCCGTGATCGCCGGCGTGTTGAGGAGGGTGCCGGAACATCCTCCGCAGCCGGTCGAGGCCGGCTGTCGGAAGGTGGCGACGACGTTGAGTCCCTTCGTGCCGTTGGTGAAGGTCGCGACCCCGACCGCGAGTTCGGCCGGATAGCTCGATATGTTGGCTCCCGCGAAGCCGGGCACGATCCCGCTGTTACCGGAGGTACAGCCGGCGAGTCCGACCATTGCGACCAGGAGAGCCGGTGCGAGAAAGGTGGTTATACGAAGCATCGGTCCCCCCCTTACAGGTTGGCTTGGTAGTAGAGCCGGAACGTCGGCAGCGAGCCGCTCGGTACGACCACGAACGGATCGTATTGGAACATCTGCGGGAAGTAGTTGAAGAACCCGCAGCAGAAACCGGCGTTGAAGCCGTTTGCGGCGTTGGTCGTGTAACCCGTGCGCGGGCCTCCGATCCCGGTAGCGACCGGTTGCCAACGCGAGTTGACCGCCGGCTGCCCGTAGATGTTGCCGAACAGGTTGGTCACCAGCACGCCGAACGTGTTGTGCGAGCCCGGCGGGCTGAACTCGATGTCAAGGTTGGTCGCGAAGCGGGACGCCGTAAGCGCTCCGCCGGCGCTCGGGGTGAGCGCGCCGCCGCGAGTGGCGTCGATGTTCGGTTTGAAAACCGAACCGGGGTTCATCGGGTCGACGTACTGCATCGAGCCGGTCGAGCCGCCCGAGAACGTAGTCTGTCCGTTGACGGTCGCGTTGGTCGCCGGAACGTTGTATGCGGTCTTCCCGATGAATATCTGGCCGATGGTGCCGTTACCGATCGGGTAGCCGTGGTTGTAGGTCACGATCGGGTTGATCTTCCAGCCGCTGTGCATTTTGTAGCCGAGCGCGAGCGTCCCTTGAAGCGGGGAAAGGAAGCCGGCGCGGTAGAGGTTTCCAAGTGCGAGCGAAGCGCCCGGGATCGTCGGGAAGAAGTCCTCGCTCGACGAGAGCGGGACGACGTTGGAGAGCTCGTTGAGGTACGTCAGTTCGAACTCGCCCGTGAGGCCGTACGCGACGTCGCGCGTGAGCAGGAACTCGAGCCCGGTCGTCTTCTCCATCCCGAGGTTCGTCGTGAGCGAGGGACCGAATTCGATCGCGCCGGTGATGGGGTCGGTGAGCGGGTTGCCGCTCTTGTCCAACAGCACGCTCGAGACGTTCGCGATCGCGTTGTACCCGCGCCGGTAGAACGGTGTGATCTTCATGCCGATCCCCGCCGGGAACTGGTGCGAGTACGAGAAGTCGTAGTTGTTGAACGTTTCGGGCTGCGCAGGCTCGATCGGGATACCGTTGACGTTCATTTGGTTGTCCCAGTAGAGCTGCTCGCCGAAGCTCGAACACGGATTCGACTGCGAGATGCCGCAGACGTTGCCTGAGAACGGGTCCGGCGCGAACCCGAAGGCGTTGTCGTAGTACCCGCGACCCACGCGCGCGTCGACGCTGCCGTTCGACGGGAGTTCCTCTGTCCGCCCGTAGGAGAAGCGGACCGCGTCGTTCCTGCCGATCTGGAACGACAATGCGCCACGCGGTTCCGGGATCAGGGGATGGACCGCCGCCGACGGGACGTTGACGATCGGGTTGCCGCTGGCGTCGAACGCGTTGTAGGCGTAGAGGCACTGGTTCGCGCCGCTAGCAGCGTCGACACTCCATGGCGTCCCGACGTTGGCGATGCCCGCCGCCACCGAGGCGGCCGAGTAGACGTTACAAGGCGCCGCGCTCGGGAATTGGAAGTTCGCACCCTCGAGCCGCATCCCGAGATCGAACTTAACGCGATCGGTTGGCGAGAACGTGTCGTTGAAGTACGTCGACCACTCCTGGCGGTTCACGGTCGGGTTCTGCAAGAAGTACGGAAGCCGGGGGATCCCGTTCGGGAAGAACGCCGTTCCGTTGGTGTAGCCTCCGGCCGCCGTGGCGCCGTTGCCGTTCAAGAACCACGTCGAGCCCGTGTAAGGGTTAGTACCGAGAAAGTCACCGCCTTCGACTCCCGGGCTGACGAACGGCGACACCGTTCCGATCAAGCCGAGGAAGGCGCTCTCGACCGTGTCGATCGGGTGGACCCACGAATAGCTGGTGCCGACCTTCAGAAGATTCTGCGAGTTGATCTGCTTGGTGATGTCGGCGGTCACGCCTTTTTGCTGGCCGCCTTGGACGAACAGCAGGTCTTCATTGGGTTCGCCCGTGAACAAGGCCGGCTCGATTAAACCACCGTTGGTGCTGAAGAACTTCGCCGTGAAGAACGTCGACGCGTTGAGGTTGTTGTTGTACTGGACCTTGAACGTGTCGTTCGGCTGCGCGGAACTGTACGGCGTTGAAGTAAAGTTTGCGGTCGCCGACGTCTGGCCGGGCGTCAGGGGGATGATCTGCTGGATTTGCGCCGCTGAGAGGCCCGGCAGGTACACACCCGGCAGATACGTGTTGAGGGTGTACGGGTCGCACGAGCTAGGACAGAGCTGGCTCCAGCCGCCCGCATTGAACTCGAAGTTTAGGACCTCGTTCTCCCAGAAGAACTGCAGCGACTGGTTTTGGTTATTGCCGAACTTGTAGATGAAGTTGTCGGAGAGGTCGCGCAGCTCCTGATACGAGCGACCGGTAAAGAACAACCCTAAGTTCGTGAGGTTCGACCCGTGCAAGCCGTATGTCGAGCCGCCCTGCGTAGCCGTCGATCCGACATACGAGACGTAATTCGAGAAACGACCGTCGGGCGAGGCGAAACCGTAATCGAAGCCGGCTTGATGGGTGTAGGGCCAGTTCAGCATTTCGAGATCGAGCGAGCCGAAGGCCGGGCTTGAACCGCGCTTCGAGATCAGGTTGATCGTCCCGGTCCCGGCGCTCGTCGTCGACGCGTCACCTGCGCCGGGCGTCAATTGCGCCTGCGCGATGCCGCTGTTGAAGGCGAGCGAGTTGATGAACTGGTTGCTGAATGCGTCGGTATACGGGATACCTTCGTACTGGTAGCTTTCCTCGTTCTCGCGCCCGCCGCGAATGACGGGGTAGCCGCTGCGGTCGAGGCTGACGCCCGGCAACGTGACGAGCAGCGTCGACTCGGCGCTGTTGTACGACTTGCCGAGGTTCGTCGCGATCTGACTTGACGAGATGGTGTAGCTGTCGGCGGTTTGCCCCGGTTGGAAGGCGCCGGTCGTGCTGCGCGAGGTAACGCGCCCGATCGTGACCAGCGACTTACTGAGCACCGCGTTCGACGTCAGGTCTGCGACTTGGTCGGGGAAGACGTTGACCCCGGTGACCGAGACCGGCTGGTATCCGGCCAGCTCGAACGACACGGTATACGTGTCGGGTGAAACGCCGATGATGGAAAAGAAACCTTTGCTGTCCGAATTGGCTGAGTAGTGTCCGGTCGGCGAAAAGGCCGAGACTTTGACACCGCTCAGGCCCTGATTCCCTCGCGCGTTGGTGACGGTCCCTGAAATCGTTCCGGTCGTCCCCGCCAAAAGGGTCCCGACCATGCTGAAGAAGAGGGCGAACGCCAAGACCGCGCCGACGATGATTCCGTGACCCCTGGGGCTCAGTAAACGCAAAAAAACGTACACTCGAAGACTCCTCTGTGTGCGCCTGAAACTGGGGTTCTGCGCATCGTATCCGTTAAAGTTGGATGAAATCCTTGGTAAGTTGGACGAAATCTGTGGGTTCAGATTGTGTTAAATCCGGTGGACGCGCTCGACCCCAAGGCCGACTTCGGCTCACGTTCGTTCCTCGGGGACACGTGGCGGCGGCTGCGGCGCAGCCCGGGGGCGCCCGTCGGCGCCTCGATCGTGCTGCTCATCCTGGCGCTCGCGATCTTCGCGCCGCTGATCGCCCATGCCGACCCGCTCGCGCAGAACCTCGCCGGCCGGCGGAGCCCCCCGAGTATGGCGCACCTGATGGGGACGGACGCTCTCGGGCGGGACGTCTTCTCGCGCATCCTCTACGGCGCGCGTATTTCGATTCGGATCGGGTTCGTCGCCGTGGGTCTGGCGATTACCGCCGGGACCTCGATCGGCCTGATGGCCGGATATCTCCGCGGCCGGGTCGACGACGTTCTGATGAGCGCGATGGATCTGATGCTCGCCTTCCCCTCGATCATCTTGGCCATCGGCATCACGACCATTCTCGGCCCGAGCATCACCAATCTGATGATCGCGGTCGGCATCGTCTACATCCCGCAGTACGCGCGTCTTGCTCGGTCCTCGGTGCTCGCGGTCAGCGAGCTCGAGTTCGTCGAGGCCGCGCGGGCGATCGGCAGCCCCGTCTGGGCGATCTTGGGTCGGCACATCCTCCCGAACATCCTCGCTCCGCTGCTCGTCCAGGCGACGCTCGGCATCGCCACCGCCGAACTCGAAGCCGCGGGGCTCTCGTACCTCGGCCTGGGTGCTCGGCCCCCGGCTCCGGAGTGGGGCGCGATGCTCAACGACGCCCGCGACTACTGGCTCTCGGCCCCGTGGGCGCTGATCTTCCCCGGCCTCGCGATTACCGCGCTCGTGCTCGGCTTCAACCTCCTCGGTGACGGCCTGCGCGACGCCCTCGACCCGACGGGCCGGTAGTCGCCGCCGACCTAACAGCCCTGGAAGGCGGGGTCGATCCGGCCGGCGGCGGTGTCCTCGTCCCCGACGATCGGGGCGGCCCGCAATTCGACCTCGTCGGCGGCGCGGCGCGCCGAATGGCTGAGGGTCTCGGGGACCATGTTGTAGTCGCCGTACGGGTTGTGCATCACGTTGCGGTTGCTCGAGTTCATGTAGATGTTCTTCTCGATGTCCGCGCGCTCCGAATCACTGAGGGGTTGCTGCGAATCGAGCCACGCGATGTAGCGGCCCAAGTCTTCGGCCAGCTTCTTCTGACGGTAGAGCGCGCCGGCGAGGGCGTCGGCGAATTTTTCGAGTGCCGCCTTCTGGTTGTCGTCGCCGACGTTTGCGACGGCGTCGCGGAACTGCTTCATCTCGGATAGCCCTTGAACCGTGCCGGCGCGAAGCGCAACGAAATCACGGCGCAGCTCGTCGGCGCCGCGGTTCTTGCTGATGATACTCGAGTCGAGGTCGATCCGGCGCATGGAGCGGACCGTCAGAGCGATTCTGCGGTCGCCTTGGAGTTCTTGATCGACGGCGCCGACGGCGTGCGTCGCCAGCGTCTTGCACAGCGCCGACGTCGCACGGACGTGGCCGATTTCTCTCAACGGCGACTCGCTCGGACTCGCACTCGGCCCCGAAGCCGCGGCGAACCCCAGCAAGAGGAGCGGAAGTGCGGCAATGACGTTCACGCCGGGAGCGTCTCCCACGCATCGAGGTTTGCAACGATATTCTCGATAACCGCATCGGTGAACTCGGTCGTCGACGCCTGCCCGCCGAGGTCGCCCGTCGCGATGCCGCCGCGAAGCGTCTGGAGCACCGACTCGTAGATCGCCTGCGACGCGCGACGCGCCCGCTCGTCGTCGATGTACGAAAGCAATGCGGCTCCGGCCAAGATCATCGCCATCGAGTTGGCGACGTTCTTCCCGAACAAACGCGGGGCCGTCCCGTGCGGCGCCTCGGCCATCACGCACGACGGTTTGAGCGATTCGTCGAAGGCGAGTACCAGGCTCTCCGCGCCGGCGATCGATCCGAAGAGCTGCATGACCAGATCCGAGAGGCAATCGCCGTCGCGATTGAGCGCCGGAATGACGAGCGGCTCGCCGCCGCTCGAGATCAGGAGCGCGTACGTCGCGTCGATCAGCTGCGGTTCGTAGGCGACATCGGGATAGCGCGCGGCCGCCGCGTCCATTTCTTCCTTCAATAGCCCTTCGTAGATCGGGCTGACCGTATATTTCGGGCCGCCGAAGACCTTCGAATTCGTCCTGCGCGCGAGGTAGAAGGCGTACTCGGCGACGACCCGGCAGACGCTGCGCTCGATGCGCTCGGTGCGAAAGGCGACTTCATGGCCGTCGAGCGCTTCGCGCCACTCCGTCGCTTCGTATGCATCGCCGACCGCCATGCGCACGACTGAAATCGGAGCGTGGATCCCGGCGACCGGACGGACGCCGGGCAACCGCCGCCCGGTGCGAACGATGACGCGCGCTTCGATCTCGCGGCGCAACATTGCGTTGGGGGAACCGACGTCGCCGTTGCCTTCGGGCGTAATCGTCGCCGCCTTCATCCCGAATCCCGAGCGCTTCATCGCGGTCGCAGCCTCGTGCACGACGGCATTGTTCGTTGCACGTCGTCGTTCCAGCGATAGATCGTATCGTTCGAAGGTGAGTGAGAGACCGATGACCGCGGCGTCGAGCGTTCGCAACGCTTCGTCCATAAGCTCTTGCCCGGTTTGGTCGCCTTCGAGGAGGACGATCGGCGGCATCGGCACGTACGAAGATTTGAACAGGTGAGCACTGTGCTCCCCTTTAAGTTGGGCGCTAATGGCACGGTTACGCCGCAAGGCACGTGCGCCGGTGCGGCTCAACTTGGAGATCGCCGGCATCTCTTTGTTCGGTGCGGCGCTCTACTTGGGACTCGCGATCGGCGCAGCCGACCATTCGGGTGCGCTCGGCGAACGGCTTGCGCTGGCGCTTTCGTTTGCGTTCGGCAACGCCGCGTGGCTCGTCCCCTTGGTCGTTGCGTTGCTCGGCGGGATCGTCTTCTTGGAGATCAACGTCCCGCGCTTGATCGCAAAATTCGGAACGGCTTCGCTCGTCCTGTTCTTCGTGCTCGACGCCGCTTACGACCGCGGCGGCGGACGCGTCGGAGCGGCGCTCGCGTACGCTCTCCGCGGCGTTCTCGGTGCCGGCGGCGAGCGGATCGCGCTCTTCGTCATCGCGCTCGCCGTCGTTATTTGGATCGGCAACGTCTCCGTCAAGCGTCTGATCGGCTGGTCGATCGCGATGGCGGCGAAGCTGCGCGCGGCGTGGTCTGCAGGCAAGCGCCGCACGCCCGTCGCTGCTACGCCGAAACAAGGGCCGCAAAATCTTCGCGACGCGTTCAACCTCCCGGCGGTCGTGCGGGCGCGTAAGCCGGCGCAGTCGGCCGAGACGGCAAGAAAAGATCTCGCCGCAACCGCGCTCGTCGTGCAAACGATCGAACCGCACGAACCCGAGGTGATCGAGGAAGGCGACGATCTCGACGACGACGAGTTCGAAGACGATGACGAACTCGAGGACGGCGAAGAGTTGGAAGACGACGAGGACGACGACGAAGAAGAAGAAGAGGAAGCCGAAGCCGAAGTGGAAGTCGAAACGCCCTCCCCCGGGGGCGTCGTCGTCGGCGAATATCAGCCTTCGCCGGTCGTCGCATTCGCGCTGGGATCCACCGGCCCACGGGCGTACCGGCTCCCCGACCTCTCGCTGTTCGACCCGCCGCAAGCCCACGTCGTCGACGAATCGCAGCGGCCGAGTCTCCTCGAGGACACGCTGGCGTCGTTCGGCGTCAGCGCGAAGGTCACGCACATCGAGCGAGGTCCCGCGGTCACGCGCTACGAGTTGAAACCCGATCGCGGCGTCAAGATATCGCGCATCTCGGCGCTCGCCGACGACATCGCGCTTGTGCTCGCCGCAACGTCGGTGCGCATAGAAGCGCCGATCCCCGGGAAATCCGCCGTCGGGATCGAGGTCCCGAACGCGCACGTCTCGGTCGTCTCGATCGGCGAGATATTGCAGGCCTTGCCGCTCCGCGGGCAGATTCCGCCGCTCAACGTCGCGCTCGGGAAGGATATCACCGGGCGCCCCGTCTTCGGCGATCTCGCGAAGATGCCGCATCTCTTGGTGGCCGGAGCTACGGGGAGCGGGAAAAGCGTCTGCCTCAACGCCATGCTCTCGTCGCTGCTGGTTTCGGCGACCCCCGATCAAGTGCAGTTGCTCCTGATCGATCCCAAACGGGTCGAATTTGCCCTTTACGACGGGATCCCGCATCTGATCAAAGGGGTCATCACCGATCCGCGTTTGGCGGCCGGCGCACTGTTCGAGATGACCAAGGAAATGGATTCGCGCTACGAGCGTTTCGCGAAGGCCGGCGTCCGCAAGATCGAGGAATACAACACAAAGTATCCCGATGAAATGCTGCCCTACGTCTGCATCTTCATCGACGAACTCGCCGACCTGATGCTGATCGCGCCGGCGAAGGTCGAGACGACGATCTGCCGGATCGCGCAGTTGGCCCGCGCCACGGGAATCCACCTCGTCGTCGCGACGCAGCGCCCATCGGTCGACGTCATCACCGGCATCATCAAGGCCAACATCCCGTCACGCATCGCCTTTGCCGTGAGCTCGCAGGTCGACTCGCGTACGATCCTCGACATGGCCGGGGCGGAGCGGCTGCTCGGGCGAGGCGACATGCTCTACCTTCCGATCGACGCTCCCAAACCGGTCCGCGCGCAGGGCGCGCTCGTGACCGGTTCGGAGCTCAACCGGCTCGTCGCGTTTTGGGCGGCGCAAGGCCGGCCGGATAATCTCCTCGACGTCGACGTCATGCCGCTCGAGGACGACGAGAGGCGGAATATCGATCCGCTCGCCTTCGATGCGGCAAAATACATCATCGAGAGTAAGTACGCATCGACGGCACAATTGCAATCGCAATTCTCGATCGGCCATCCGCGCGCGGTTCGCCTGATGAAACAACTCGAAGAGCTCGGCGTCGTCGGCCCGCACGAAGGGACCAAACCGCGCCGGATCAATCTCGGTCTGGCCGAACTCGAAACGATCTCGTCCCGGTTCGGACGCGAGCAGCCCAACCTGTTCGCACAAGGCGCATAGACACTGCTGGTCCGACGGCTCGTCTCGGTTGCAATTCTGCTCGCCGCCTATATCGCGCTCGGCCTTGCGGTCAGCAGGCAGACCGCCGGGGTCCTCGATCAGGGCGAGACGCTGTTCGCCGGACGCTCCGTCGGCGTCGCAACGTTCTTCACGGAGGCTGGGACGTTCCCGGTGTATGTTGCGCTCTGCATCCTGACGCTCGTGCTCGGGACGTTGCGGCGCGGCTGGTTCGGCAGCGCGCTCGTCATCATCGGCGCGCTGCTCGGCGCATGGCTCACGAGCGATCTGTTCAAAGAGTTGTTTCGCCGCGCGCGACCCGAGCAGTGGTACGCGTTGCACGAAACGTCGTTCAGTTACTCGAGCGGGCACGCGACGCTCTCGCTCGTCTTCTATGGAACGTGGATGTATCTGCTGTGGCGGACGCTGCCAAGTTCGCCGTCGCGAAACGTGCTCTTAGGGTTCCTCGGCGCGTGGATCGTTGCGATTGGATGGTCGCGGCTCGCGCTCGGCGCGCACTGGCCGACCGACTTGCTCGGCGGCTATCTCCTGGGCGCCGCGTGGCTCATGCTCTCGATGACCGCCATCGATCATCTCATCACGCGTCGGCGCGTTTCGACATAACTCGCTCGGTATAAGCCGACTTAGGTCGACTTGCGTTTGGTTTGGCGGTGTCCCGTCTGGGTGCGGCCGAGATCGTGTTTATGGGCGGCGGCATCGGGTTAGGTGCGGCCGAAATCGTGTGAATTGCCATCGGAGCCCCGGAGGGGCGGGAGATGGCAAGAGGCAGTCGAGGTTTGCCATGGATGGCAAACCGAAGGCGTGGTTGAGGCCGCACCTAACCGGGACCGCCGCCCACAACATTGAACTTAAGGCGAGATGGCGTTCATTTCAGACCCTGTCCTGCGCGCGATCGAGCGTAAGGTCGACGAGGGAATCCCCTTATCTAAGGAAGACGGCGTCGCGTGCTTGAGCACGCCCGACCTGCACGGCCTGGGACGGATCGCCAAGCGCGCGAAGGAACGCAAGAGCGGGAAGAACGTCTATTACGTCCTCAACCGCTACATCAACTCGACGAACGTCTGCTACGCGGCGTGCAAGTTTTGCTCGTTCGCGCGCGCCGAGAAGGAAGACGGCGCGGTCCGGATGTCGGCCGATGAGGTGCTCGCCAAGGCACTCGATACCGGGACGAACTTCAACCAGATTCACATCGTCGGCGGGCACGATCCGCGCCAACTCTCGCTCGACTACTGGCTGCCGCTCATGCGTCGCTTCAAGGAGCGGTTGCCGCACGTTCAGCTCTCGCTGTTTACAGCCGCTGAGATCGACTATCTCTCGCGGCGTCACCGACTCGGTTACGAGGAGATTCTGAGCGACCTGCGCGGAGCGGGGTTGGACAACATCAATGGCGGCGGCGCGGAGATCTTCAGCGAGCGCTTTCGCAAGATCGTCTGTCCCAATAAGGTGAGCACCGCGAACTGGCTGTTGATCCACGAGGTCGCGCATCGCGTCGGGATCGCGTCGAACGCGACGATGCTGTATGGGACGATCGAAACGCATGAGGAACGCGTCGAGCACCTCATCGCGCTGCGTGAGTCGCAACAGCGCTCGCCGGGTTATAACGCCTTCATTCCGCTTGCGTTCCACCCCGACGGCAACGAGCTCAACGACTGCGGCTGGACCTCGGGTCTCGACGACATTCGCGTTTTCGCGACGGCGCGGCTCATGCTCCACAACTTCGATCACATCAAGGCCTACTGGATGATCCAGGGGCTCAAGGTCTGTCAGCTCGCCCTGCAATTCGGCGCCGACGACATGGACGGAACGCATGGTTCGACCGATGAGGAGCGCATCTATCACAGCGCCGGGACGCGCTCGGGTCAGTACGTTGACGATCGAGAATTCAGACGCCTGATTGAGGAAGCGGGCTGCGTCCCGGTTCGGCGCAACTCGACCTACGACGTGTTTACCCATGATTGGGCGCCTTCGGCCGGCGCATCCCCCAGCCGCGAAGCGGTTGGGGCTCCCGGTTCATAGCTGCGGTGTTGCGGGCGGGGCGGATCGTTTACACCAACGATCTTCCGGTCTACACGGCTTTCGACGACGGAGCGGTGCGCTTTCCCGGTTCGCTCGTCGCCGACGTTCCCTCCAACCTCAACGCGATGCTGCTCTCCGGTCAACTCGACCTGAGCCCGATCAGCGCGGCGTTCTATGCCGAGCACTCGGGCGAACTCGCGTTGCTTCCGGAACTCTGCATCGGCTCGCGCAGGGATGTGTGGTCGGTCGTTTGCGTTAGTCGCGTTCCGCTCGCCGGGCTCGACGGAAAGACGATCGCGGTTTCGCGCGAGTCGGCGAGCGGGCGCGCGCTCTTGCGCGTGCTGTTGGAAAAACGTTTCGGCGTTCGCGCCTCGTTCGTTCCGAGCGACGATCCGTTCGCCGAGGCCGCCGCGGGCCGGCCCGCGCTCCTGATCGGCGATCGCGCCATCGACGCGCAGCAAACCTTTACCCCTTTGCACGTCCATGATCTCGGGACGGAGTGGCATCGTTGGACCGGGGCTGACATGGTTTTTGCAGTCTGGGCGGTGCGGCGTGACGTCCTGGCCGCGCATCGGGCCGAGGTGCATGACGCGCTCGACGCATTGCACGGCGCGTTGCGCTGGGGGAACGCGAATCCCGAGCGTGTCGTTGCGGCGGCGCAAGCGGTGCACGAGCGGCCGTCCGGCTTCTACACATCCTACTTCGCGACGCTCAACTTCGTGTTCGATGCACAGGCGCGCGCGGGGCTGAAGCGGTTCTTTGGGGAGTTGCAGTCGCTGGGGGCGATCCCTAAAATGCCGTCGGTCGAACCGGAGGCGTTCGTTGTCCATCGGTGATCTTCTCGAGAAGGCCGCAGGCGGCGGCCGGCTTTCGCTCGACGAAGGCGTTCGGCTCTACGAAGAGGCCCCGCTGCACGAACTCGGCGCGGCGGCCCACCATCGCCGAATGTCGCTCTATCCGACGAACGACGTCACCTACGTCATCGATACCACGATCAACTACACGAACGTGTGCAACGTTCACTGCACGTTTTGTGCATTTTTCAGGCCCGAAGGCCACGGCGAGGGCTATACGATGTCACACGACGACGTCGTTGCGCGCGTCGCCTGGGCCGCCGATCAGGGCGCGACGCAGATCATGATCCAGGGCGGCGTGAATCCCGAGCTTGGCCTGGGGTGGTTCGAACGACTCTTTCGCCGCGTCGCCGAAGAGTTTCCGAGCGTCGACATCCACTCGCTCTCGGTCTCCGAGGTCGTCGGCTTGGCGCATATCGAAGGGTTCACGACGCGCGAGGTGCTGCAACGCCTGAAGGCTGCCGGGATGAAGTCGCTCCCCGGCGCCGGCGCCGAGATCTTGGTCGAACGCGTGCGCAAGCGCATCAGCGCGCGAAAGGTTCGGCCCGATCAATGGCTCGGGGTGATGCGTGAGGCGCAACTGCTCGGAATGCCGACGACGGCGACGATGATGTTCGGTTCGATCGAGAGCAAGGCGGAACGGATCGCGCATCTGGACGCGGTACGCGGATTGCAGGACGAAACGCGCGGGTTCACCGCGTTCATTCCCTGGTATTACGTGCCGTTCAAGACGCCGCTCAAAGGCAAGGAAGCTTCGGGTCTCGAGTACCTGCGCGTCCTTGCCGTCTCGCGGCTCTACCTCGACAACGTTCCGCATCTGCAGGCTTCCTGGCTGACACCGGGGATGAAGATGGGCCAGCTCGCGCTTTTCTACGGCTGCGACGACATGGGCGGGACGATTCTGGAAGAGAAGGTCGTCCACGACGCCGGCGCGACCAACGAGGCGACGCGTAAGGATCTCGAGGACGCGATCGTTGGTGCCGGTTTCCGCCCGGTCATCCGCGATACGTACTGGAACCTTCGCCCGGAGATGGCGTTAGCTTCGGCTTAAAAGCCAATTCGTCACAGCGCGGACAATCGGCGCGTTCCCAGAACGTGCCAAAGATGTTTAATCGCAGAATCGTTCAGGCGGCGATCGCTTCGCTCTTGTTGATCGGCGCCGTTCCAGCTTCGGCGCAACTCGAAGGGCAGCGCTTGCCGCTCACGGCGAGCGGGACGGTGGCGGCGGTCACGGTGAGCGGACGCGGTAGCGTCCATGTCCCCGCCGATCGACTGCGGTTTGTGATCCACATCTTCAGTCGAAACCAGGGCGTCGAACTCGACAATGCCGGGAAGACCATCGCCGAAACGCTGCGCGCGCATGGCGTGCCGAACGCGACTTGGATCCTGCCGCTCAGCGGCTCGTATGGAAACGGTAACGCGCCGGTGATCGTCGGTACGATCCTCAAGCCGACGCGCGAAGGCGCCGAGACGATCGTCCGCGAGACGCTCAAAGCGCTCCCTGATTCACTTTCGACGGTCGTGCAGAACCCGCAGGTGCAGACGGCGCTGTTCGTCGACGACTGCTCGTCGGCGCAAGACCGCGCTCGTCAGGCCGCGCTCATGGATGCGCGCCGTCGCGCCGAATCGATCGCGCGTGCCGCGGACATCCATCTCGGTCCGGTCGTCGGCGTCACAGAAACGGCGCTTCCCACGACCGCGTGCTTGCCCGAGGCTGACGTGAACAGTTTCGGTCAAGGCAACGTGCAGGATGCGTTCGGCCCGCTCGACGTTCAGATCGCGGTTACCGAGACCGTGAGCTTCGCGATCCGCTGAGAGCTTCGCGAACGGCCGACGCGTAGCGTTCGAGGATCCCGCGGTCGCTCTGGTCGGGGGTCGCGACCGTGACGAGCAGCGTGCCCAGGTCGAAGAAGATCGTGGCGCCCGGTCCGCGTCCCGGACGCACGAAGTGCCCGTAGGGAAGCGCGGGCACGATTTGGATCACCGTGCCGGCGTTGAGCTGAAAATCGCCGATCCGCTTGAGATCGAATGCCGTTCCGGGCGGTTTGGGTTCGAGCGCCAGCGTGGCGGCAACGCGGTAGGGCGCATTCGTAGCCGAATACTGGCAGAGGTCTGAGGCCGGCGCGGAAGCGCTGAGCGGCTCGCCGACGATGCGCGCGGCATCGTCCGGCGCGAAGATTTCGCACGCATAGCGATCGCGCGTCGTTCGTTTGGGCAACGGCGCCGCGTGCTTGGGCGCGTCCGGCGACGGCCCGCCGAGTGCGCTTCGCGCTAGTCCCGCGAGCAGATTGCGGTCTGCAAAATCGGGCGTCCACAGCGTAAGGTCGAAACGCCGATCGTAGACCGACAGAATCCCGCCCCCGCGGTTGTCGACCTGCACCATCGCAAAGTTCCAAGGGCCGTTCACGCGGCGTTGTCCGGGGAAGAGCATCGAGGCGTCGAAGCGCGTCGCCGGCGTGAGGTTGACCGTCAGCGCGACCGTGTTGGGCGCGCGCTCGTACGAGTAAACGCAATTCGCGAGGTGCGCCGCGCGCGCGGCGTCTTTCTCGCCGACGAGCGCTGCGCTGAGCGCGGTGACCGGGCGGCCGAGCCCGCGGCCGACGGCAAGCGGCCCCAGGATCGCGCAGGCCGCGGGCAACGGCGGCGCGGTCTGTCCGGGCGCCGGGCTCGCGTCAAACGAGGTGCATGCCAAAATCAGGAGCGCAATGCGCGCGGATGCCCGGGCCTGATTCACGCGACCGAGCGGATCGTCGCCGCACCGAGAACTTCGCCCGCGTCGTCGTAGAGCGCGACCAGTTGCCCCGGCGCGACGGCGCGCTCGGGTTGCTCGAACTCCAAGTGCAACTCTCCCGAAGACGCCTCGATAGATGCGAGCGCGACGTTGAGCGGCGCGCGATAACGCGTCATCGCGCGCAGGCGCAGCGGGCCGTTCGAGAAGCGTTCCGGCCGAATCAGATTGACTTCGCCGGCGACGAGGGCATGCGAATAGAGTTCTTCCTCGCGGCCGATCACGATCGTGTTCGTCGCCGCGTCGATGCGCGTCACGTATCGCGGGCCGTCGTTGAAGTGCGTCGGCGGCAGTTCGCGTCGCTGACCGACGGTGAAGCGGTCGATCCCCGCATGGCTGCCGATGTGCTCGCCTTGCGTCGTCACCACCGCCCCGGAACCTGCGCGCGGTCGCACCGTGTTGGCATCCGTGCCCGGTGCGACACTAGCCGCATCCTGCGGCGCCGCCGGCGGCGTGCGTTCCAAGATGCTGCGATAGTCGCCACCCTCGACGAAACAGATCTCTTGCGAATCGAGCTTGTCCGCGACGCCGAGTTCGAAGCGCGCCGCCTCAGCGCGCGTCTCTCCCTTGGAAAGTTCGCCGATCGGCAAGAGCAAGCCGGCGAGTTGATCGGGCGAGAGTTGCGCGAGCGCGTACGACTGATCTTTCGCCGAGTCGCCGGCATAGAGATGCGAGCCGTCGTCGGCATGGACGATCCGCGCGTAGTGTCCGGTTGCGATCCAGCGAGCACCGACGCGGTCGGCGAAACGCCGCAGCGTTCCGAGTTTTACGAAGTTGTTGCAGGAGACGCACGGGTTGGGCGTTCTGCCATTGCGATAATCGTCCACGAATCGGTCGACGACGTTGCGGCGAAACGTCTCCTCGAAATCGAGGACGTAATGTGGAATCCCAAAGCGAGCTGCGCTCCGGCGCGCGTCGTCGAAATCGTCGGCGCCGCAACACGACCTCGTATGAGCGGGACGCGTCGGCGCATACATCTTCATCGTAATACCGATCACGTCGTAGCCGCGCTCGGCGAGCAAGCCCGCAGCGACCGCGGAATCGACGCCGCCGCTCATCGCGACGACTACTCGGGAGTGGGACATACAGACCCAGGATAACCTAACGGCGGCGCTAACTCAACGCCCATGCCGTCGTTGGGGGATGAGTTCCGCGCCGCTCGCGAAGCGCGCCATCTCTCGCTCTCCGACGTTTCCAAGCAGATTCACGTCCGGTCGGTCTATCTGCAGAGCATCGAAGACGAGGATTGGACCTCGATCGCGGCGCCGGTCTACGTCCGAGGGTTCATTCGCACTTACGCTCGCTTCTTGGGGCTCGATCCTGACGAGGGGGTTCGACGTTACAACCAGTTGCTCGGCGACGCCGCGACCACAGCCCCCGGACCGCTGAGTTACGCCCGCCCGCGCTCGTCGGGTCCGTCGATCGGGGTCTGGGTGGCGGGGATCGCGGCACTCATCCTGATTGCGTTCGTCGGCTACAGTTACTACCAGTTCGAGGCCGAGAACGGCGGCGCGCAACGCGCCGATCAGGCGCGAGCGACCGCGCCGCCGGCGACAGTGTCGACAGCCTCGCCGGAGATGGCAGCGACGACTGCGCCGGCGATGGTGCCGACGGTGCTGCCGAAGCCGAGTTCGAGCGCGTCATCCAATACGCTCGTGATTCGCATCCGCCAAGATTCGTGGCTCGAAGTCTCGGTCGACGGCACACAAAAGCTTTCGCAGATGGTCCCGGCCGGGACCGAAAAAAGCTTCCATGGAAAATCCGTTACCGTTCGCGCGGGGAATGCCGGCGGCGTCGACGCCGTCGTGGACGGGAAAGACCTCGGCATCCTCGGCGCGGCGGGAGACGTCGTCGACCGCACGTTCAAACTGTAACCACTAAGGAAATCATGCCTCAAGATTTTTCGTTCGACGTCGTTTCGCGCGTCGATGCTCAAGAACTCGACAACGCGCTCAATCAGACGCGCAAAGAGATCGCCGGCCGCTTCGACTTCAAGCATTCGAAGACGACGATCGAGTATGCCGGGAAAACGATCACGATCGTCTCCGACGACGAGTTGAAGATGAAGAACGTTATCGACATGTTTCAGAGCAAGGCCAACAAACGCGGCATCTCGCTCAAGGCGTTCGAGTATGGGAATCTCGATGAGGCGGCGCAGGGAACGGTGAGACAGGTCATCACGATCAAGTCCGGGATTCCAAAGGAGAAGTCGAAGCCGCTGATCGACGCGATCAAAACCGCAAAGGTCAAAGTGCAGGTTCAGTATCAGGACGAACAACTGCGCGTTTCTGGGAAGAGCAAGGACGATCTACAGCGAGCGCAGCAGATCCTGCGCAGCGCTGAAAGCGACGTGCCCCTGCAGTTCGTGAACTATCGTTAAGCGCGGCGTAGGTTGCGACCCCGGAGCGGCGAACAACAGCAGGCTTTGAACAACCCCTCGCGGCGCGTCGCCTTCGTAAGCCTCGGCTGTGCGAAGAACCTGGTCGATTCCGAAGTGATGATCGGCAAACTCGGCGGCGCCGGCTGGGAACTGGTCGCCGACGCGCGCGAGGCGGACGCCGTGGTGGTGAACACCTGTGCGTTCATCGACCCGGCCAAAGCGGAGTCGACCGACGCGATCTTGGCTCAGGCGGCGAGCAAGCGGCCCGGCCAGCGTCTGATCGTCGCGGGTTGCCTTGCCCAGCGTTATGGCGAGCAACTCCGCAGCCTCATCCCCGAGATCGACGGGATCGTCGGCACCGGCGCCTACGCCGGCATCGACGAGCTATTAGAGGAAGCGCGAGCTGGGCTCGCCCCGATGCGGCTCGGCTTCGAACCCGAACCCGAGCACGACTTTCTGCCTCGGCTGGTGACGACGCCGCGCGCCACGGCGTACTTGAAGATCGCTGAAGGCTGCGATCATCCGTGCACGTTCTGCATCATCCCGCAGTTACGTGGAAAGTTTCGCAGCCGCAGCGAGACATCGCTCGTCGCGGAAGCGCGCGCGCTCGTCGCCGGCGGCGTCAAAGAGCTGATCTTGATCGCCCAAGACTCGTCGATGTACGGACGCGACCGCGGTCGAAAGCGCGGCGGCCTGGCCGCCTTGCTCGGAGAGTTGCACGAGATCGAGGGCTTGGAGTGGATCCGCCTCTTGTATCTCTATCCGGCGACGATCGACGACGCGCTGATCGACGCGATGGCGCGCCTCCCGAAGGTCTGCAAATACATGGACATGCCGCTGCAGCACGCTCACCCGGAGATGTTGCGTGCGATGCTCCGGCCCTCGAACGGCGAGCGCTATCTGGAGATCATCGGCGAATTTCGCCGCCGCGTCCCGGGAATTACCATGCGCTCGACCTTTATCGTGGGGTTCCCGGGCGAGTGCGAGGAGCACGTCGACTATCTCGAGGATTGGATCGCTCGGGCGGAGCTGGATCGCGTCGGCTTCTTCGCGTACAGCCGTGAGGAGGGGACGCCCGCCGCCGGTCTCGCGGAGCAGATCCCCGCTCGCGAGCAGCGCCGGCGATTGGTGCGACTGAGAGAGGCGCAACGCGTCGCCTCGCAGCGTGCTCGCGCGCGCCGCGTCGGCCGTATGGAACGCGTGTTGGTCGAAGGCCGGAAGACGCTGCGCAAAGACGACCCGTTGCGGGCTACGCTCGGCGAGGCGCGCGTCTGCGTCGGACGCTCGCAGGGCGAGGCGCCGGGAGTCGACGGGGCGGTCCATTTCGCCGGTGAGGCCGAGGTCGGCAGTTTCGTTGAAGTCACGCTCGAGGGCTCGACGGCGTTCGATTTCTTTGGCCGGCTTCGCGCCGAGGACCGGCGATCGGAACGAGGATGCCTGCTTGCCCTATAAGCATTACGCGCCCGAAGACGAGAGTCGCCCTGCCAGGCCCTATTCCCGGATCGCCGGTCTCGCACTAGCCGGGGTCGCGCTCGCGGCCCTGCTCATCATCGGCGTGATGTCTGCCGTGCAGCATCGCTCGCCGACCGATCTCTTGGCTTCGTTGATGATCGAGGCGCCGCAGGACCACTTCCACAAGGACCGGATCGCCGTCGCTCTGTTTGGGATCGATTACAACTACGATTCAAAGGATCAGCCCTACTCAGCCGGGGCTCGCACCGACACGATCATGGCCGTCGCACTGAACTTTCCGACGCAAACCAATCCGCGCGGCTCCGTGAACATTCTGTCGGTTCCGCGCGACATGGATTATGTCTTTCCCGGCGGGCACGAAGATCGCATCAACGCCGCCTACTCGTACGGCAAGAATCCGGTCGATGCGGCGCATCGTTCCGAGAAGGCCGTCGCCGACTTTCTCGGGATTCCGAAGTTCGATAGGTTTGTCGTCTTGCGCATCAACGCCGCGAAGGAGTTGATCGACGCGCTCGGCGGGATCGACGTCGTTCCCGATGAGACGATGAACTATGACGACAGTTGGGGGCATCTCCACATCCACTTTAAGAAGGGCATCAAGTATCATATGTCCGGCGAGCAGGCGGTTTCGTACAGCCGCTTCCGCCATGATGAGTGTTCGGATCCGTGCCGCATCAAGCGACAGCAGCAAGTGATGCGCATCGTCGTCAAGAAACTATCCGACGAAAAATTGAACGACATGCTTCATATCAATCAGTTGATCGGCGTCGTCAGGCGTAACGTCGTCACCGACGTCAGCGATCGCGAGGCGCTCAGCATCGCCAACGCGATGCGCGACATCGACCTCAAGTCGGTCAAAGCCGACCAGGTGCCGTATGTCGGCGACAAAGAGTTGGCGTGCTGCGGCGAAGTGATTCTCACCGACGAGACGAAAAAGGCGGCGGTGGTGAAGAAGTTCTTCGTCGATCCGCCGGTACCGCAGGCGCTGCCGGGAACGCGGGCGGTCGCTGCGGTGCCGAAGTCGAGCATTCACATCGAGGTGCTCAACGGGAGCGGCGTTCGCGGCGTCGCGCACAAGCTCGCCGACCAGTTGCAGAAGCAGGGCTTCGTGATCGACAAGGTCGGCGACGCGAAATCGAGCGACCACGAGGCGACCGAGGTCCACGTGTTTTCGACGACGCCGGTGGCCGGTGAGATCGTCCTGGCGGCCTTGCCGCTGAAGACGGCGGTCGTAGTGCCCGAACCGTACGCCGGCACGCCGTCGGCGTCCGGCAACCTCAGCGAGGTCACGATCATCGTCGGCCGTGACTTCGCCCCGCAGCGCGAGGCCTCTGCCGTCAGGTGAGTCGCGGCCTCTTGGGCCTCGTCTTCGCAGCCGCGGTCGCGCTCGTCGGGTACGGCGTCTTTCGCTTCTCGCTCCACGCCGGAGAGCAGCCGATTCCAGCGGTGGTCGCGAAAAATGATGACGCCCACCGCGCGGTTTCGGCGGCACTCGATGCGCGCATCGGCCGCTTCTTGTTGCACGATCGGGGGCCGTCCATCGCGCCGGGCGCGGCGAAGCTCGTCGCCCTCTCCTTCGACGACGGTCCGTATCCCCTGCGGACTCCGCTCTTGCTCGACGTCCTCGCCGATCTGCACGTGCGCGCGACCTTCTTCTTGGTCGGGAACGACGCGGCGCAATACCCGTTGCTCACGGAGCGGATCGCCCACGATGGTCACGAGATCGCAAACCATACGCTCACGCATCCCGAGCACTTCGAAAACCTCGATGCCGCCGAGGTGGCCGCCGAATTGTCGGGCGGAGCGTCGCTGTTGGAACGGTATGCGAGCGATCCGGCAATCCGCACGATGATGCGACCGCCGCACGGCCGCTACAGCGAAGGAACGGTTCGAGCCGCGCAGCGCGCCGGCTATCAGGTGATCCTCTGGAACGACGACCCGGGCGACTGGCGCGCGCGGATCCCGGCGGCGCGGCTTGCCCAGCACGTCGAGAACAATGCCAGCGCGCCGGACATCATCCTCTTGCACAGTGGTCGAATTTCGACGATCGAGATGCTTCCCGAGGTCGTCGCACGTTTCCGCAAGGCGGGCTTCACGTTCGTAACGGTCGGTGAAATGATGAGCCGCCTCCCGGTCCCCGCCATCAACCATCCCGCCAAGATGCCGGTATAATGCGGGAAATCGAACGCCGCAGGTCGGCAGAAGCGCTCGAGCGGATCATGTTTGCGCTGCGTCACGCCCGTGAGCCCCATGACGTCCTTGCGATTGCGGCGCGCGGCATCGCCTTCGAGTTCGCGCGGCCGTGCGCCGCGTACGAGTTGCGCGACCGTGCCTTCAGGCCGGTCGTCGCCAGTGAAGTCACGTCGATTCGCGAACCGATCCGCGCGGCTTCCCTCGATCTCGATCGTTTGCGCGCGAACGCGGTTACGCGCGCGAGCAAACGCGACCTGATTCCGGTCTCGTCCGACGGAAAGCTGCGCGCGCTCTTCATCCTCGAAGACGCGGGTTTGCCGCTCGAGGAGGAAGACACAAAGTTCCTTGAAGCCGTCTCCGCGCACGCGGCGTTGGCACTGACGACGGCCTTGTCCTTCGAACAGTTGCGCCGCTATGCCGCTGAAGGCGCGGCCTTGACCGAAGCGGCGCGGACGATCCTCAATTTCACAGAGCTGGAACCGCTGGCCGATGCGTTGTGCCGTTTAGCGTTTCGTCTCGTCCGTGCCGAAACCGTGTGCCTTTACGGCCGCCGCGACGGCACCGAAGGATTGGTGTTGATCTCGTGCGAGCCCGCCGCGAAGCGGAACGCGGTCCCTGCGACGCTTCCGCCCAAACGCGATGCTGCGCTCGCAGCTATCAAGAAGAGCGTCGGCGAGATGTCTCTGGCCGTGATGCCGACGACCTTCCCCGACACGGCCGACCGCGAGCATGGAGGTTTGCTCGTCATCGCCCGTTCGCGCCGCGCATTCGAGAAGGCGGAGATACGCGTCATCGAGGCGTTGGTGACGCTTGCGGCGCTCGCGATCCGCAACGTCGAGCTCTACGAGCAATCGACGCGCGCCAATCGCGCCCTCGCCGAGAGTAACGCTTTCAAGGACGATTTGATGGCGATGTTCGCTCACGACTTCAAAGGCCCGTTGACCGTCATCTCGGGCTTCGCCGAGCTGATGCTCGAAACCGGAGATGGCGAAATTCGTTCGGGCGCGGAGACGATCATCGAACAAACGCGCCGCCTCGCCAAGTTGGCGGAAGACGCGCTCGCGCTAGCCGCGACTCAAAGCGCCGGGTTCTCACTGCGCCGCCGGCGCCAAGACCTGGTGGCGTTCGTGCGCGATGCCGTCCGTGGGCTGAACGTCGGTGCCGAGCGCATCACGATCGATGCGCCGAAGGAGTCCGTGATCGTTCCGTTCGACCGGGCGCGGTTGCGGCACGTCATCGACAACGTTGTCGGCAACGCGCTCAAATATTCGAAGGAAGACGTCGGAATTCGCATCTTTCGCGCCGAGGGCGAGGCGGTCGTCGAGGTCGTCGATCGGGGGATCGGAATCCCCGAAGCCGAGATGCAACGCATCTTCAGCCGCTTCGGTCGCGGCAGCAACGCGCGCGCGCACGGAATTACCGGCAGCGGCGTCGGGCTCTACATCGCCAAGAAGATCGTCGAGGTCCACCGCGGCCATCTCGACGTCGCCTCGCGGCAAAACGAAGGGAGTACCTTCACCGTCGCCTTGCCCCTGGACTAACGCCCGCTCGATGGCGGAGTGAGGGCCTGCACCACGAAGTTGGTCCGGCGCAACGCGCCGGGTCTCCAAAAGGTTATAGCTTAGTATGGCATTCCTAAAGTCGGTCTTTGACGCGAACGAGCGCGAGGTCGGGCGTCTCCGCAAGACGCTCCTGGCGACGAACGTGCTCGAGCCGCAAATCTCCGCGCTTTCCGACGCGGCGCTTCAAGCGAAGACCCCCGAGTTCAAAGAGCGGCTGGCAAAGGGCGAGTCGATCGACGAGTTGCTGCCCGAGGTCTTTGCGGTCTGCCGTGAGGCTGCAAAGCGCGTGCTCGACATGCGGCACTTCGACGTCCAGATCATGGGCGGCCAGGTGCTCCACGAAGGTAAGGTCGCCGAGATGAAGACGGGCGAGGGCAAGACGCTCGTTGCGACCTTGGCCGCTTATGCGAATGCCCTGCTCGGCACCGGGGTCCATGTCGTCACCGTCAACGATTATCTGGCTCGGCGCGACGCGGAGTGGATGGGCCCGATCTACGCTTTTCTCGGCGTCACCGTCGGCGTGATTCAGCACGACCTGGACGCGACCGCGCGGAGAGCGGCCTACAACTGCGACATCACCTACGTCACGAACAACGAGATCGGTTTCGACTACCTGCGCGACAACATGGCGTGGCAGCTCGAGGACATGGTCCAGCGCGACCAGCGCTTTGCGATCGTCGACGAAGTCGATTCGATTCTGATCGACGAGGCGCGCACGCCGCTCATCATCAGCGGTCAAGGCCAAGATGCGACCGACCTCTATGGGAAGTTTGCCAAGCTCATCCCTCGGCTCGTCAAGGGTGAGGACTACACCGTCGACGAGAAGGCGCACGCGGCGCCGATCACCGAGGCCGGCGTCGCGAAGGTCGAACGGATGCTCGGCGTCACCAACCTCTACGATCAACGCAACCTCGAATTGACGCACCAGCTCAACGCGGCGCTCAAGGCCTGGAGCCTCTTCCACAAAGACCAGCAGTACATCGTCAAGGATGGTGAGGTGATCATCGTCGACGAGTTCACCGGCCGCTTGATGTATGGCCGGCGCTACTCCGACGGCATCCACCAGGCGATTGAAGCTAAGGAAGGCCTGAACGTGCGAAGCGAGGACCAGACGCTCGCGACGATCACCTTCCAGAATTATTTCCGACTGTACGACAAGCTCGCCGGAATGACGGGAACGGCGAAGACCGAGGAGCGCGAATTTCGCGACATCTACGGACTCGACGTCATCGTGCTGCCGACCAACCGCCCGATGGTTCGCTCGGATCTCGGCGACATCGTCTACAAGAGCGAGAACGCGAAGTTCGAAGCGACCGTCGACGAGATCCTCGCCGAGCACGAGCGCGGCCGGCCCGTCCTCGTCGGCACCCGCTCGATCGAGAAGAGCGAAAACCTGGCGGCGCGGTTGCGGCGGCGCGGCGTCGAGTGCAATGTCCTCAACGCCAAGTATCACGAACAGGAAGCGCAGATCATCAAGGACGCCGGCCTGTACGGCGCGGTGACGATCGCGACGAACATGGCCGGCCGCGGCGTCGACATCAAGTTGGGCGAAGGCGTCGCGAAGCTTGGCGGCTTGCACATCATCGGCACCGAACGGCACGAATCGCGGCGTATCGACAATCAGTTGCGCGGCCGCTCGGGGCGCCAAGGCGACCCGGGAAGCACGCGCTTCTACGTCTCGCTCGAAGACGAATTGATGCGGCTCTTCGGCGCCGAGCGCATTCAAGGGATCATGAAGGCCGTCGGCTTCACCGACGAGACACCGATCGAGGCGAAGATGATCAGCCGCTCGATCGAGCGCGCGCAATCGAAGGTCGAGAACCACAACTACGAAATCCGAAAATCGGTTCTCGAATACGACGACGTTATGAATAAGCAGCGCGAGGTGATCTACGCGGAGCGCCGCCGTATTCTCGTCGGCGATAGCATGCGGGAGTTCATGCTGCAGACGCTGCGCGACAAAGTCGACCAAGCCGTGGATCAAAACGCGGCGGAAAACGTTCATCCTTCGGAATGGGACCTCGACGAGATCCTTAACGAAGTCGAACTCATCTTCCCGGTTCGCGAGCGAATCGACGACGAAGAGCTCGAGCGGCTCGATCGTGACGGGATGAAGCATCGGCTCTACGAGCTTGCGGTCGAGGCGTACGAGAAAAAGGAAGCCGAACTGACGCCCGAGCTGATGCGCGTGATCGAGACAAAGTATATCCTCTTGCCGATCATCGACCGGATGTGGGTCGACCACCTCTACGTGATGGACGCGCTCAAGACGGGGATTGGGTTGCGCGGCTACGGTCAAAAAGATCCTCGCGTCGAGTACGAAAAGGAAGCCTACGAGATATTTGAGGATCTTAAGAGCAACATCGCCGACGAGGCGATCAAGTCGGTTTTCCGCGTCGTCGTCGAACAGCAGCCTCAGGACGGACAAGGCGGCGCGCTCGCCGGTCCGGTCGCGTTCGGCTCCGGAGCGCCGAACGGCGCGGGTTCGACGCCGCTTCCGGATGGCTCGCTCGCGCCGAACGACGGTTCGCGCGTCGATCCGGCCTATGCCGAGAAGCTACTCGGCCCGGTGCCGGGCGCGGGCGAGAAGAAACGAGACCTGCATACGAACCGCGGCGATGAAGAGCCGCGCAAACCCGTGCGAAGCAACGCGAAGGTTGGGCGCAACGAGCTTTGCCCGTGCGGCTCCGGCAAGAAGTACAAGCGTTGCCACGGAGCGGCGGCTTAGCGGGCATAGGGGAAGGCGGGAAAAGTGACCCACCCCGCCGGCAGCCTGGCTCGCAGCGCCTGGCGCGCAAACGCCCGTCCTGCAAGGCTCTGCGCCGCAGGCGCGATTCTCCGGCCTTCAGCG